>Ga0207685_10000017_pt1 | contig 146902 bp, 126 predicted proteins | sample LARL111metaG_FD_184350 | JGI IMG/M metagenome (GOLD analysis project Ga0207685, IMG submission 184350) | Corn, switchgrass and miscanthus rhizosphere microbial communities from Kellogg Biological Station, Michigan, USA - LAR L11-1 metaG... | ecosystem: Host-associated > Plants > Roots >...
CGGAGCGTTCGCGGCGTGTACATCACCAGCAGTCTTCAACAATCTGGCAGCCGGGTCACACACGGTGAGTGTGAAAGACAGCAAGGGTTGTCCGGGTGCGGATCAGACCAAGACAGTAACGATTCCACCCGCGGTGACACTGAGTCTGTCGAAGACCGACATCAGTTGTCACAACGCCAACGATGGAACAGTTACAGCGACGTTTGGCGGTGGCACGGGAGCGTTCCAATGCCAGATTGATGGCGGCGGTTACAATGCTTGTACTTCGCCAAAGACCTTCATGAATCTGGGAGCAGGGACGCACACGGTCGACGTGAAGGATGCCAAGGGCTGTCCGAAGTCCGCCACCTCTGACAGCATCGTTAATCCGACGGCGTTAACCGTACTACTGGGTGACGCGACGTGTGCCAATAATGGTAACACCACAACCATCACGGCCACCCCGAGCGGTGGTACACCTGGGTACTCCTATCATTGGACCATAACGGGCGGCTCGTTCATTTGTGGCGGGTCTACCTGTGCGGATCCAGGAAATGTCGCTACGGTAACTTACACTACCAACGGTGGGGCGCTCCTGATCACGGTGAAGGTGACTGACGGGAACGGGTGTACCTTTACTCAGTCGGCATCGGGCGAATGCAGAGTGGCGCAATTGTTCTGCACGCTGACACAGGGCGCGTATGGCAACAAGAAGGGACAGTTCACACTTAATGGCACCAAGCTGAACCGTCTCGACTTGATTACCCAGTTGCTCGAGTTCTCAGGGAACCTGATTCTGGGCGTCGATAATGGTACCGAGCGATCGTTGACCATTCTTGATAGCACCGCTTCGAGCGCTTCCGCTCAGTGCATTATTAACAGGATGCCGGCGGGAACCCAGCCGTTCCAGTTGTACGGTACCGCGTCGAGTCCGATTGACCAGATACTGGACAACAGTACCTGCGACACATCGCCTGTTCCTCTGCCGAAGAACAAGATGGGCAGATGGGCGGACGTTTTGCTGGGCCAGACGCTCGCGTTAAGTCTGAACATCCGGCTCTCTCAGGATAATTCCGGTGGTACTCCAGCGTCATCGGATCTAAGCCAACTGACGCTCTGCAAGTACATGGCCTCAAAGGGCGTCAGCTCTACCGGGCTGCCGGACAGCACTCCGGAGTGCGGGTCGAATGTCCAGACGGCTGTGTTTAGCGACGCCATCCTGGCCGCTCTCGACGGTTTTGGGAATCACACCAGAACCGTTGGGAACCTGCTGGCAATGGCCAACGCGGCGCTGGCTGGCGAGGACAACAATGGAGAGCTGGGGGCCTCAATCACGGAGATCAATGATGCCGTTACCGGAGTCAACGAATTGTTTGACGAGTGCCGGTACATAGTCTATTGCGATAACAACTGTCCGCCGCTGGTGCCGGTATGTCCGACGACGGGTGTTGTTCCTAATTGTCCCTAGGGGTTGCTGTTGCTGCTGACCTGGCTTTTTCAGGTTCGCTGACCTCTCGGTCAAAAACCAAATCGCCCGACAGCCCCTTCCGGGTTTGGCGGGCGATTTGCTCTGGCGCAGCTTATGGTTTTATCCCGGAACTCAGAGTAGAATGGCGGCAGTTCAGTCTCCGTCGAAATGGATTTGCTTTAGAGCCCGGCGAGGTCGTGTTACGCCGGCGGAAGGGAAGGTCTAAGATCATGGAAATTATTCGCGAGCGATGCGGAAGATGTGGCGCCACGATGATTGTGCCGCTGATGATGTTGCTCTTGTTGAGTGCCGCTCAAGTTTCAGCCCAGGACAACGCCTACAGTTTTTCGAAAGACGTGCCCGAGCAGACTATTACTTTCCTTACGGTGAACCCATACACCAAAACATCCGGATCCATGACGATCACTTTTAGCGGAGCTTTTAAAGCTAATAGATTGAACGCTCCAATGAAACTTGGGATTTGCTACATCAATGGAGATCAGAAGGGCACATTTGTTTTTACTCCGGACGATCCAAGCCAGCCGACTATCAGCGGCAAGTATCAGTTTGGCTTGTCAGGTGAAACCTTTCCGCAGACCGATACGATCGACTTCTATTTTAAGATGGACGGCACAGCTTCAGACGGATCACTGGTGAGTCTCGTTCAGGGTGAACAAGCCCTGATCAGCGAAGGCGCCCTGGTTATTACATTTGGAAAGACCAAACCTCTGATGCTGGAGAATAATCCGCCGGGCACTGCGGACAACCAATAGTTTCTGGCCCGGACGTGCGGATTGACTGTGTGCATTCGGTGTCGGGATAACTGAATCTCTCGAATCTTCTTATCTGGGAATTTGGTCCGATTCAGCACCCTTTAAAGAAAATGCGGAAAGTTAGGCAGTGAATATGTCTGCCAGGGCTAAAATAAAACCGGCTCATCGTCAAAGAAAAGAACTCTGGACGCGCGAATCTCTCATCGTTCTCATCGCGCTGCTCCTGTTCGTTGGTCTCGGAGTAGTTGTTTACAAACCCAACGGCAAGGTTGCGAACAATCCGGCGAGTGTTCCACCGCTCACGGCCACCGCGGCAGTGCCCATAGCGCCGGCCGCGCCACTTAGCGTTCTGCCCGAACAGCTTTTGGGAGTCGAACTGAAAGCAGCCAATGGCTCCACCTTCAAGCTGGGCGACTTTTCCGACAAAGTATTGCTGGTGAATTTCTGGGCGAGTTGGTGTGGACCCTGCCGCGCCGAAGTACCGGCGTTGGTCGCGCTGCATAAACAATTCCGCTCTCGCGGGGTGCAGATAGTCGGACTCTCGACCGAGAATCCAACGACATCCGCGGAGAGCGTCCGCAAGTTCGTAGACGAATTTAAAGTGGATTACCCAATCGGTTGGGCCACTCCCGAACTCTATGCGGCGCTGACGCAGGGCACCGACCGGATTCCCCAGAGCTTTATCTTTGCCCGCGACGGCCACCTCGTAAAACACTTCACTGGTTTCGGTTCAGTCAATACTCAAGAGACGGTTAAGGCGGCGTTGGAAGAGGCGCTTAACGAAAAACGCTGAAAAGGAAAACGAGTACCCGCCTCCTTTCGGGGAAGAGTACTCGTTTTATGCGTGAAGCGTGTTTTCTCCGGGCTGCTCGCTCCCGCTAATTCACCACGAAACTGGTGCCCGCTGATCCCGGATTACCGTTGACGGTGGTGGCCGCGTTGTCCTGATAAGTTCCCGTCGGATCCTTTTTGTTAATCCGGTATTTGACCGTAACGCTTCCGTCTGTTCCGGTCGTGCCACTCATCGATGTCACTGCTCCATTGGATTTTGTCAGATTAAAGGTAACACTGGCGCCGGAAACTGGTTGTGTTCCGGATGAGACCACTCCGCGCATGGTCACGGTCTGATTGATCGTGTAGCTTGCCTTATCGGTGGATACCGAGACCGTTAGCGGAGCTGGCGTCGGCGTTGGCGTTGCAGTCGGACTCGGACTGGGCGTTGGCGTTGCAGTCGGATTCGGACTGGGCGTTGGCGTTGCAGTCGGACTCGGACTGGGCGTTGGCGTTACAGTCGGACTCGGACTGGGCGTTGGCGTTACAGTCGGACTCGGACTGGGCGATGGAGTCGGAGTCGGCGATGCTGTCGGGTTTGCGCTGAAATTGACCAGGACCGTCATTCCGGTACTGCTAACCGATTGCGGAGTGATCGAAATTCCGGCCGTCGTGTCGGAAAAAGTTCGACCGACCGGCAGGGCCGGGTCGTACCATGAAGAGGTTTCCGGAGTCATGTCCAGGGCATAGCTGTAGAACAAATTGTAGGGCGATGAAAACTGTGTGGCTTGATGAACCAGGGCCCCACTGGTCACACTGGGATAGCTGGACAAAGAGCTGTCGAAACCTACAGGCTGGCGGAACTCGACGTAATACCAGGTCTTATCACCGGTTACCGGATCAACTGACTTTAGAATCTTCAGGGCTTTCGCGCCGCCCGCGGGAAGCGTCTCGATCGGCTCTATGAAATAGGTGCCGCTGGACTGGACTGTGGTAATCGGTGGTGATGACCCGTAGTTAAGCCAACCCAGGCGCTCTTTTTGATAAGCATCAAAGTGAGCTGTGCCGCCACCCATCATGTCAAACTTGTCGCCGTAGTCGATGGTTGTACCATTGCTACAAATGGTTGCGGAGCCACATTCGAGCGCCTCTGAATGGTCCAGGCCGAAAGCATGTCCCAACTCATGCGGCACGACGAAAAACGTTAAGTTCCCATTGAGATAGACTCGCGGCGGGTAGCCGAGGTTCATGTTCGCTCGCGAGGTGTAGCCGGTGAAGCCGCAGGCGTTGTGGGGAAAGACGTACACCAGCCGGCTGTAAAGCGACAGGTCGACACCGGCCGCCGTGACCGCGGAATTGGCATCGGTCGCCATCGTTGCCGTGTCGCAAACTGTGTAACTGAGTGGGATGGTGAACCACCCCACCACGTCACCTGTCAGCCACGTCTGCCCATAAGAATTTTCATAAAAGAATTTGCTTGCCTGGCCAAAGACAGCGTCCTGTACCTGCGCCGTGGTAAATGGCTGCGCAGTATTGTCATAGAAGTTCACCATGATGACCAAAGTGTTCTGGGCCCCGAAAGTATTCGCCAAAGGAGCGGTACTTGTTGATGTTGATGATTGGGCTGTCGCCCGCGGCCAAAGCTTTTCAGCGTTGGCTCCCAGCAGCAGCAGACCAGCAAGAGCGACAGTAACAATAAGTCGCCGATTGGCGACGATCAAACGTAAGTTCATTGACTGAGACCTTTCTCAGGCGACGGCCTGGGCGCCGAGGAAAAATGATTTGATTAGGGCTTAAGCTGAATGTATCTGGCAGAAAGAGTGATGAAGAGAATTCCGGCGTGACGCCTGTGACAGCGTCTGAATATTTCCTGCGATCTATTGTGATTGGGGAAATACTCACCCTGCCTCCGTCGGCTCGCACGGAATCCCCGTAACGTCCCCCCTCAAACAGCGGGACGCTAAGAAACGAGAAAGGTTTCTCCAGCGGGAATTAGTGGATGGTCGAACTAAAGGAAGGCAAAGGAGTACCTGCACACATAAGCGCGCAGCGCTCTTTCATCTCACTTCGGTAACCCGGCCAGGCCGAATGCATTTTTGATTTTCGACTTTTGATTTTTGATTTAGGTCTTTCCAATCAAAAATCGGCTATCAAAAATCGCAAATGTGATCGGTCCCCGTAGGCTTTGCGACCCCCGCTCACACGGAGTGTGCCTTTATCGGTTGAGTTTCAACGCGTGATCGTAACGAATTACGACAAGAACTAAACAGGGCAAATGGGGCTAGGTTTGAAAAAATGAGGGCTTAGAGATGCCTAATAATCGCTATGTCACCATTTCAAGTCCGTACCCCACCTCGTGGTGGTTATTTCCACCTTAAGTGTTGGAAACGAATCGTGTCAAGAAAAACTTTCAGAACTATGCAAATTGACGTGTGACTACGGTTAGGGACAGGAGCCTGCCCGGGCACATTCAAACAACACTGGGCAGAAGTGCTGCGCCGTGAATTATTAGCAAATACAGTATCTGCGCGTTCGCAACCAGAGCTCGCGCTGACTGCCCCTCCTTGGCATTGGGATCGGCACGAGTTTTGAAAGGCACTCGCGGTGAGGCACGCGAAGTTGTCGAATCTATTTTGAAGACTCTTGAGTGACGCGTTCGCGATATGCGGAAGACCGGAAGCGGGGGCAAGCCCCCTTCCGGACCTTGAGACTTTCCTGGTTGTAGCAGACGGCTGCGCCTTGAAAGGCTTTCAAGCAAGCTGTAGAGGTCAACTCAATAATCTCAGGGTCAGGAAGGGGGCTCGCCCCCGCAAGTTTCCAACTATTTCTTCTGCTTCTTCGGCACCCTCCCTTACGGTCGGGTTTCTGCCTACTGTCTACTGCCTTCTGCTCTTCATCGGCCGCACTCAGCGTTGCTGTGAGTCACCACTGAGCTGAACCTCATCTGATATTCACTTGAGGTGATGAAGGCGCAAACCATCCCGCGATAGTTCCCGGCTTCGCGTCCATTCAGAACATCCAGCCAGAAATCATAACCACCGGTGTCCGGATTCCTTCGCAGGTAGGCGAAGTACTCAAAGAGCACAAACGCTTTGTTGTATTCAGCCTGAACGAATGCGTTTGCCTGGACTGCGTCCCGCACTGCCAGACTCCGTCCGCCAACGTCATAGTCACTGAGCATCGTGTCTCTCAAAGATGACACATCAGCTCCCGAACGGGTGGTCATGGTCTGTAAGAGAGCATCCACAAACTGATCTCGGGTCATCGTCTGTGGATACAGGGCAGTGAATTCAGCTCGCTGGATGAAAGCATCGGCAAAAGCTACTCGGGCAGCTTCCAGATTTGGCCCACCTATTACCTGGGAGCGATCCGGCGTGAACTCCGTGTAGTTAGGGGCGCGTCCCAAGGCTCCGGCGTAGAGTTCATAGATAAATGAGCCGGTCTGCTGGAACTCGGGTGACGCAAAGAAAGAAGCGCTCACATCTATCCGTCTATTTCGGATACAGTTAGCATCACCATTGCACTGGCTGATCTGGCCAGACCAGTATTCAAAGCCGCCCTGGTCGGGTTCGCGGCCAAGGAAGTCGAGATAATGCTGACGGACAAAGTAGCCGGTGGTGTCGACTGCGTTGGCGGTTTGTGAAGCATCGGCGGTGCCGGTAAAGGCCGCGTCAGTTTGATCACCTACCAGAGAGAAGGAACGATTCACGGGACTGAAGGAATAGTTCGCCAGCGATGGCGTCACGGTGTAGAACTGGCCGCTCTCGAGATTACTGAAATGATAGTTGCCGTTGCTGTCGGTAATTGTCGTTCGCGCCGATCCACCGGCAAGCTGGACACTCACGCCTCCTAACGGCGAACCGTTCGCATCGCTGACGATACCTGCGATCGTGGCGGGTGCCGCGGTTGGGCCGTGGTCGTTGTTCAGTGAAATGGAAAGCAGATAATCGCCCACACCGAGCGAGCTCGCCGTGCCGGTCGAAACCTTGGCATAGTAAGTCCCTGTGTACGCGGCCCGGAAAACCAAAGCCTCAGCTGGGGCGATCGGCTGGGTTCCAGTCAGAGTACCTGTCGAGGGATTACATGGAGCCGTGCAGGCAGTTCCGTCCGGGTCGTTAATTCCGCTGGGGAAGATTCCGTTAGGAAATAGCGAGACGTCGGATGAATCACGCAGATCCAGCGCGGCATTGGTGGGACTGCCCAGGCAGGGATCACCATCGAGAGCCAAAAAGATCAGGTCACCCACACTTGCCGTAAAGGAATAGTAGTCAACGTCGGTTGAAGGGAACGGTCCGGAGAGTGATCCATAAAAATAGTTGTTCACCGCTGAATTCGCCTGGGCGGCGGTATTGTTCGGCTCGGTCTCGGCCGTAGCCGAACTCATCACGCCTCCGCAGTTTGGCGCATTGGCGCCCGGCGGTTGGATCTTTTGGTAGAGGTGATATGGAGCCGTCCCTGCCGTTATAAGCGAACCGTGGCTAATGAGCAGATATGAAGGCACACCAGTCAGCAGCGTCCCGGCAATTACTGGTGATTGTGATCCAAACAGGCTGTCCGCATCGTTGTTATCATACTCAAGAGTGTCGGTTGCGGTTGTGACCCGCATATCAAAATCAGTGGAGTTAGCTGTAAGTCCATCGACCAGGGCAAAAACTCGAGATCCGGCCGGCGGGGTCCCCAGCGAATAAAAGTCCGCATCTGTAGTTCTAACGGTTCCTCCGCTCGAAGGCGTCAATCCAGTTGTAGTATTAACATAAGTAAAGATCGAACTTGTCGGTGTCGTGGCAACTATAAAAAATCCATTGTAGCCGGCTACACCAACTCCAGCGATGTCGACTGGCTGCCCCGGCGAGAAGCCATGCGCGCCACTCGTGGTCATCGTGCACGTGGAGCCTAACTCGCTGGCAGTTACTATGGTTATGGGCGGCCCATCCGGTCTAATCGACCCTTCGTCTCCCAACGTGGCGGTAGCGGGAGTATCATCTGGCTCGGTTTCCTGCGTGCACCTGCTTACGTCCACCGTGAAACTGGTGCTGCCGGTACTCACACTGTCCTCATCAACAAACAAATAGACAGTCTGGCCACCGGAAAGCTGCTGGCATGGTATTTCCTGGGCCCCGTTACCATTCAACCGGTGAGCGGCCGCGATTGCCGGTCCTGAGATGCTGTTGCAGGTTACGGCCCCGGTGGACGGACACGATGTCGTAAGGTACAAGACAGGATCCAGACTGGTCCCAAAATTTTTAACGCGGAAAGAGTATTTACTCGTGCCGGCTGGCGCAGTAAATGAGTAAACGACATCCCGGCCGGTCGCCGTCGAGGCAGTGTTTCCCACACTGTTGTCCCCCTGACCCGTGAAGCACGTCGTACCGGAAAGCTGATAGTCATCATTCGCCCCAACAGTCGTCTGTGCGTTGAGGACAGTGTTGAGCGTCAGCGGAGTTGCGGTTGCGCAGAGGTCATTTGCGGGTACGGGAATCCTGGTAATGGCCAACTGGATCGAGGCCGGCCCGCTGATGATTGTTCCATCGTTAAACCTGCCGGCCACGATGTAATACGTCGTCCCTGCCTGCAGAATCGCGGTGACGGTCGAACTGGTTAAGTTAGTGCAAGTATTGTCATCATCATTACACCCCACGGTCGTAAACGGTCCGGCACAAGCGCCAGTTGACGTGAACACGCCGAGCACGGTGTCGGGAAGAGTCGATCCCGGCGCTTGGGTGGGGCATGTCGTGATGGAGTAAGTCGCGTTGATTGCCGGCACAAACGTGTACCAGATTGTATGGTCGGTGCTCGAGCACATGGTTGGATCGCCAGTTGGGGTGGCGCCGCTCACGTCGACAGCCGTGGTTGTAATCGGATAGACCTGCGTATCGGTGATTGCTATTGCGCCGCTGCAATTGTCATTAGCCGGTGGGCCTGCATCAGGCACCATCCCTCCTTTGAGGTCTTGCGAGAAAGCCAGATTGCGCGCTTTGATCTCAGCTTTTGCCTTCGCCCTCGCATCTTCGTTGAAATGACGTTCCGCGAGACAAAACGCTTCATACTTCTTGAGTAGGTTTTGATTCTCCTGGCCCAAAGAATTGTTTGCCACGTAGTAGTCATACAAAACCCTGGAGGTAACAATCTGACCTTCCAGTTCTGATATTTGCGCGCCCGCTGCAAATCGGTTGAGGATGTATTTCTCTTCCTCGGAAAATGGCTGACCATTCAGGAGTCCCTGATAGAGATTGTTGAGTTCAGCCACCTGTTCGCGACTCAGGTTGGCGTAGGAATGCGCTTGAGCCGGCTCCGGCCCAGTCTGGCTCTGCGCGCGCACCGGAATTTTGATCAGCTCGGCAGGTGAAAAGACGAGCACAACCAGACCCAGGAATAAAATGAGGACGAGATAATTGTAACGACCTTGTTCGATATTAATCCGAGATCTTTTCATTTCTACCTCTCCATTTGTCGGCATGACCGGGGCTTTTCCGACTCTCTGAAATGCTTTGAGAGACCTCTATGGTGTTCCGGGGTGCAGAGAATATATCAGTTTTTCAGGCACGGTCAATAAAACTTAAGAGGAAGGCAGACTCAAAAGCTACAGTTGGTGCGCGAAGTCCCGAGGAGGGCACAAATCTCGCCTTCGGGACACCTTGGATGGTCTTAAAGAAGGCAGGCAGCGTCTGGGTCACGAGTCGCAAGCGCGTAGTTTTCACCGGCCATCTTTTTGGTAAGCAAGCTTAAACCCCGCGACTTTGGTCTTTGGGAATTGAAATCCCAATCGATTCCAGAAACCTTGTCGGCCGGTCGCCGCCAATCATGGCGAAGACATAATCGTTTGGAATCGTGATTTTCTCTTCCTGCGTGCGAGCATTCATCAAGACCACGTCGCCATCGCGAATCTCTTTTATGGCGGTGCCAAAGTGGGCCGTGATTTTGCCTTCATCGATGCACTGGTAAGCCTGCAACTTATTCAGAAATTTCAGATCATTTTTCATGTCACTGCGAATGACCAGCGTCACTTCGTTAATCTCATCCTCGCCTCGGAAAATGATCTGATCACCATCTCGCCGGGCGACCAGATCGACCGCCGCCTCGATCGCCGAGTTGCCGGCGCCCACTACAATGATTCGTTTCCGCCTATAACTCTCCGGATCTGTCAGCTTGTACTTGACCTTGTCTTCGGTGCGCCCGTCGCGCGTCACTTTCATCTCTTCGCCCGGGACCTTTAACTTCATTGGCGTGCCGCGATTGCCCAGCGCGAGAATCACGCGTCGCGCGTGATAGCTTACTTTCTCGCGCGCCAGGCCTTTTTCGGTCTGCACGACGAAATAGTCGCCGTCCGCGGCCTTTTCGACTTTCTTGCAACTTTCGCTTTCATTAATTACCACGCCATTCGAGTTCATTGCGCCGATCCACGAATCGAGAATCTTTTCGCGCTGCTCGCCCGCACCATCGACTTCAATCATCCCGCGAGATTCCATCGTCTCAGGTTTGAAGAAAACGTACTTGCCTTTCGGGTAGGCATCAATCGTCGCCAGCACCTTGTCCTGTTCGATACCGACATATCTCAGGTCAAACCGTCTCGCGGCGATCGCAGCGGACAAACCGGCGGGTCCGATGCCAATGATCGCCACGTCGAACGCAGCCTTTGGTTCCGCGCCTGCGCCGTTATTAAGTTCATGCGCGATGTGTTTGATTACATCGGCGCCTTCATTTGCCGCGTTCTTAATCAGAGGCGTCCCCGAAACGTCACCAATCAGGTAGCAGCCGGCAACATTCGTCATAAACGATGCATCACGCACCGGCACGGGACGGGCCTTGATCTTCCTGGTCGTGTTTACGACGATGCAGGCTTTTGGATTAACGGGACACTCGACCTGGCACGAAGTATCTTCCATGCATTGATCGCGGGCGACGGGCGCGGCGATTCCGTTGACGATCGCCAGCACATCATGCGGGCAAGCCTCGACGCACGCGTGACACCCGATGCAGCGCTCAGGAAAAATCACCGGATGAGGATAATCAGGAGCGTTGGGATCGAGCCGTTCAAGATCGGCTGCTGAAATCTGCGCGACTGATTGATCTTCTTCGGCCGGCGTCGCGAACGGCTCTTCCAGCAAACGGCGCGCGCGTTGCGCGTCGCGCTCCGCAAACCAACAGCCGGCGATCACGAGAAAAGCGCTAATCCCAGCCCAGCCGTACCAGGGCAAACCACCAAAATAACTCTTCGTGCTGTCTTCCGAGATCAGATTGATCGACAGCAGCAGGACCAAAAGAGCAATGATGATTAGGAGTTGTGACTTCTTCATTGGTCAATTAAACTTTGCACAAAAGTCGTCCGGGCCCCGGAAGCTATCGAATTCTTTCGGGCCAATCCGGTCTGATTCACACCGGGCTTTTAGCCAGGTGAGTAGCGCCAAGCGAAGATCTGGAAACCGTTTAAACGGTTTTACCTTCTCCAGACACCTCCGATCACCCGGCTGAAGCCGGGTGTGAATGAGAACCTCGACCTTTGTTCTTGTGCAAAGCTTCCAAACAAATCGCATGACGTTTTAGCACGGCTACTTCTGTTCGACAGCCGTTTTAGCAGCTTCCACCAGCAGGTTCGGGTTCCAGTGGCGTTTATCTTTAAGATGCTGAACGTGACACGAGATGCAATCAGGCGTGCCCGCCGAAAGCAGCTCATGGCCGCTCGAATCCACCAGGCCGCGATGACATCCATCGCAGGTCTTTTGCGGCGACTCTCGATCTGGGGGATTGAACGCTTTATGACAGCTCGAACAGGAGAGCACCGGCGCCGAACCTGAAGTAGGATCGAGTACCCCGGTCACCCCGGCGGTCGCGCGCACCCGGTAAAGGTGCAGCGCGTGAAATTGTTTGCTGCGCCACTGGCGTTCACTGTCTCCCGGAGTACGCAAAGCAGCAATTGTCGGCCGGAGCGTGAGTTCGTCGGCGTCGAGCCCCTTCCATTTCCATTCTCCATTCGCAACCGGGTAGCCAATCGAGCCCCCGTGCGGTGTGCCTACAGTCTTGCCGTTGTAAGTTTTTTTGTTCTTGTCGTTGTGACAGGCAGTGCATGAGTTGAGCGCCGCGAGCATCGGCCGAAAATCTTTACCGCGATGTTCCGAATGACAATCCGTGCATCCGATTCCGGCCTCGACGTGCGACCTTGTTACCGTCGCCACGAAAGCTTCAGTCGTGTGACACGATGCGCATCGTGTTTCCATGCTACCGGTCATCGAGTGACAGGTGGTGCATGACTTCGCATTCGCCTGTCTGGCAATGGCAGGCGACATCATGAGAGCTGTACGGCTGTGCACAGGCGAAACCGGGCCCGGCGCGTAAGCCGAGGCAAACCAAACGGCGGCGGCAATCGAAGCTGAACCCAGCACGATCACTGCCCAGAGAAACAGCGCGAACGGCCATGGCCGCACCAGGTCGCGGGTTGGCGTCCAATTAAATCGCGCCTTTCCCAGTCGCGGTGGGCGCCGTGGATGTAGAGGCGATTTGCGCCCTGCTTTTTCCCTCGTCCGTTTCCCCCAGAAAAGATCGAGGGCGGCCTGAGCCAGATCCTTCGAGGCGGGCGAGGGCATGACCAGCGGTCCGGTAACAGGCAGAGCGCCCCGCGCGTCCCCGCGCGCTTCGATCTCACCGATCAGTAAACCGAATTGAAGCGTGACGGTAATCTCGAGGGCCTGGCTCTTATGATCGACCCGCAGGAAGAATGGACCGATGCGAATTTCATCGCCGTCGGCGAGCGCCTCCGGTTCTCCCAGTACCACCAAACGGCCGTTGAGTGTTGTCGAGTTGGACGAGCTGAGATTGAAGAAATAAAAGCGCTCCGCAATTTCTTTAATGCCGGCATGCAAGCGAGACACATTGGGATGGTTCAACAGGAGATCGCAGCTTAGGTCGCGCCCGATCTTCAATCCTTCGGTTACCAGAGTCGTCGGATCGAAGCCGCGATCTTCCCGAATAATGATGAATGTACTTTGCTGCATTCTTATTGGTCAGTGGTTAGTGATCAGTAGTCAGCGGTCAGTGGTTAGTAGTTCGACAACTAACAATCGCGATTCAAGTTGAAGGTGCAACAGAACATTGTTTGCTGCTTCGCCCCAGAGGGGCGAGACGTTTATAGTCTGGCGGTCCTTTCCTCACTCCGAAGCTCCGTAGGAGCGCAATCGCGTTTGCCTGCTCCGGAGAAGGTTTCGCTGCCGGGTTTCGCTCCTAACGGAGCGAGATCCTGGTGCGGGGCGCTCGTAGCTATAAACATCTCGCTCCTCTGGAGCGAAAACCAATTCAACTGTTGCCCTCGTAAGTTGAATTCATCACTGACTACTGACCACTGACAACTAACAATCTTCACTTCATAAAGAACACCACCTGAACGATGTGCGCCACAAGCAGGGCCAACATCATAGACGACGAAACAACGTGCGGGGCCAGCCAGAGTTTCAGTAGTTGATGCAGGTAAATAAGCGAGTCAACCCGGCGCAGTGTCGCAGTGGTCTCGACCGCTTCGATCAGTTGCTGGCGCGCAGTTGGATTGGTCAACGAAGCCCCTTCAATTTCAAATTCTTCGCGCGCAGCCGCCAGCATTTCTGACAGAAGTTCGCGGCGAAAGTATTGGCGCATGAGATATTTTAAGGAGAGAAACCGCCGCCGCACACGTTTTTCAATCAGACGCCGTAGCTCGCGATCTCTGATATCAATCATCGCGAGGGTGGCGCGCAGCTCCTCGCGACGCGCTTTCAGGTCCTCAAACAAAAGCGGGTCGCCCTCGATGCTGGTCATGATGCGAGGAACAATCAGATAACAGGCAATGCCGAACAATCCGGAGAGAACCACAAGGTCAAACGAGACCATTAACATCGACGTCAGGAGGCCGCCTGAACTTCGCCCGCCATGCAGCAGCAACAATACGCCGGCGATGACACCGAGATAGACGTGAGCCAACAACCAGTAACGCAGCGCGCCCGCGCGTCGCCGGTACACCTGTTTGCGAGCTGAATATGTCATTACCGCGGCGATGCCCACCAGGCCGACTATTCCCGTGATCCAGCGGACGGTTAGCCAGGTATTCGCGAGTCTTCCATCGAGCGTATATTTTCGCGCGGCCCAGAGGGTCGCGGCAGTAATTAGCAACAGGCCCAGCACGCCGGCAAGATGAAAAAATGTCGCCAGCGGATCGCTCTTATGAATGTCTCGGCCGATTGCGTGTGTTTGATCTCGGTAAATCAGGCCGATTGCGCTCTTTGCTTCATCAAAGTATTCCCTGGGATTGACGCGCACCAACGCTCCAGTAGGGCAATTTTCTTCGCATGAATAAGCTTGCCTGGCGGCCCCCTTGGGATTTAGTGACGTGTTGTTACAGAGATTACACTTCACTGCCAGAAGGTCTTCGGTTTCGGTGACGGCGGCAGGAAGAGGCGGCTGACCCAGACTAAACCAGTTTTTTAGCTGCCCGGCAAACGATTGTTTGGGTGGGGCCGGGGACTTTTTCGGCACCATTGAAATTGCAACGTAAGGACACTGCGTTGCGCAATCGCCGCATCCGATGCAGGTCTTCGGTTCAATGTCGATTTGTCCTCCGGGCAAGCGGCCGATGGCGCCGGTCGGACAACCCGTTAGACATTCAGGATCCTGGCAGTGGAGGCATACTTCAGGAGACAAAACGTGCTGAATCGAACTCTTCCCCGGCTTTACCGGGCGCTCAATGTGGATCCCATGACGCAAAAGGCGAGACTGTCCGTGTACCTTGTGACAGGCCATCGAGCAATTTCCACAACGGACGCACAAATCCATGTCCATCACGAGAAGGTTCGTGGCATCGACAATTCCCGTTTCGATCTCTTCGCTGATCGCGGCAATCGTTCGTTTGTCATAAAGTGACTCGACGCGCACCTCATCATCGAGACTCGAGAAACGAGAAAAGGCCTGTCGCAATGTTTCGGAAAGCCCCGGATCCTCGCACAGGAGAGCCAGCGGAATTTCAACCACCTCGGTGCGGGCAAGCACCGTGGCGGTGTACTGCCACGTTTCTTCACCCTGCAAACTTTCCAGTCCGAGACAATTTCCCGCGCCCAGAAAGTCGACGCTGACATCTTCATCGAGGCCCATCATGATGTCGCTGATATAGGGCAGGCGACCGGTGCCTCTGGTTCTGCGCACCCATCCGTTCTTGATAAAGACAATGCGGTCGATCGCATCGTGTTCGCGCGACAACGTGTGCTGCTTGCCGAAAACTCTGAACTGGGCGATGCGTTCGAGTTGGCGCAAAGACTCTTCATGAAACGCGCCATCGCTGGCCTGATTTAGATCCTCCAGGGTTCTTTTCAGTCCATACTCGCGGTAAGTTGCCTCGAGCGCGCCGCCGAATCGCGGAAGTTTTCGCAGTAATCTGAGCGCCGGTCGATCAATCTCGAGCACGGTTGCCTTTCCGTCGGCAGGCACCGCAATGGTCGCGTTGCGCGGCAGTCCGGCGAGGACCGACATTTCACCGAAACTGCGGCCCGGCTGGATTGTGCTTACTTTCTTTTGATCGTTGTTTTCATCTTCGCGGATGTAAACGTCCAGGCCTCCGTCAACCAGAATATAGAAAGCGTTTCCGCCCCAATCACCTTCGCGAATGATTTGCTCGCCGGGTCCATAGACGAACAAACGCACGTACGGGCCAACTTTCTTGCCCGTGTAACTGCGGCCGTACGCGATTACTTCGAGATCCAATTCATAGGTGAAATGACCGTTGGTCTTTTCCACTAATTGATCGATGAGCTTGACGCTGCGAATCGCGTCGAGTATGCGGCTGTGATTGGTAATCTGTTCAGGCATACGGACCAGACTTGTAGCAAGGACACGACCGATGTCCTTCAAGAGTATCCCTAAACATCGAGAGCCACCCGGGCGGTGGCTCTTGAATTGAAGTTTAATGGTGAGCCGTGGAGGGCTCGAACCTCCGACCCGCTGATTAAGAGTCAGCTGCTCTACCAACTGAGCTAACGGCCCACAGCGAAGTGAAAATTATACGCGCGATCTTCTGACTGTCAAGAAATCGCTCAGTAAACTTTGACCTTCTTGCTACACTATCAGACCCTGAATAATCGAGTTGATGGATCCCCAAACCGCGAGTAAGAAACAAAAGCGTCGCGAGCGTCGCCTTAAATTATTGCTGGTGCTTGGCAGCATTTGGTTAAGCCTCGGGATTATTGAGATTGGTTTGCGCCTTGCCGGATACTCCTATCCCGAATTTTACGCCATCGACGGCAGGCGCGGATATGCGTTGCGCCCGGGAATGGAAGGCTGGTATCGCAAGGAAGGCGAAGCGCTGGTGCGCATCAACAGCGATGGCATGCGTGATCGCGAACACTCGAAACAAAAAGCTCCAAATACTTTGAGAATCGCTGTGTTGGGGGATTCGTACACCGAAGCTCTTCAGGTCCCGTTTCAGCAGAGCTTTTGCGCCGTGCTTGAGCAGAAATTGCGCGAATGTGCGTCGCTGTCCGAAAGGAACGTAGAGGTGCTCAACTTTGGTGTTTCAGGTTATGGGACCGCGCAGGAGCTAATCACCCTGCGCGATCATGTCTGGCAGTACTCGCCCGACCTGGTAATGCTCACAATTACGACGAATAACGACATCAGCGACAATGTGCGAGCCCTGAAGAAGACCGACGATATTCCTTATTTTGTTTGGCGCGACGGAAGAGTGATCGAAGACGATTCGTTTCAGCAAACCAGGACATTTCGTTGGCGAAATTCTACGTTTAATCGGCTGGGTGGTTGGTTGCGCGATCACCTGCGGCTGTTTCAATTTGTGAATCAAGCCCATCACGGAATCAAGAGCTATCTGGCTCAGCGCCGCGCGGCAAATGCGTCCGAATCATCGTCGAATCCGGAGCAACAAGCTGAGAATGCGAACCAATTGTCTTCCAACCAAAAGCCGGTTGTCGCATCTCAAAATCCCGTAGCCGCTTCTGAGGAGTTAGGTATCGATAACGTTGTTTACCGCGAGCCGGGGGATGCAGTTTGGAATGACGCCTGGAAAGTTACCGAGGGCTTAATCGCTGTGATGCGGGACGAGGTGAACAGCAGAGGCGCGAAACTTATCGTCGTAACCTTGAGTAATGGCATTCAAGTTTGGCCTGACCCGGCAGCGCGCGAGGCTTTTCTTCGGCGCGTTGCAGCGAGAGATATCTTCTACCCTGATAATCGCTTGCGCGAGTTCTGCCAACACAAAAATATTTCCGTAATGACGCTGGCGCCGGCCATGCAGCAGTATGCTGACAAGAATAAAGTCTTTCTTCATGGTTTTGGCTCACAGATCGGTAACGGCCATTGGAACCGGGACGGTCATCGGCTGGCGGCAGAACTAACCGCGCAAGGCGTTTGCGATTTATTGCAGAAGGAAAGGTGAGTCATGTCCTGGTTTGAGTCTTCTCCGTGTTCTCGGTGACTCCGTGGTGAATTCCTTCCCACAATTAGACTCACCACAGAGACACGGAAACACGGAGAACAGAAAACTTTTCAAATTAGACCATTTCCGAAAGGTGAGCCAACTTGGAAAAATCAGTCAATTTGAGCAAAATAAGATTCTTCAGTTCTGAAGTAACGTTTGTGTTTGGCCGAATCCCTGGCTGCGTAATCTTCTCGATCAACGGAGACCGATGAATTACTACGACAACGTGCTGGCTCTAATCGGCCGCACGCCTTTAATAAAACTTAATCGGCTGAACAAAGGATTGAAGCCGCTGATCCTGGCGAAGATGGAAAACCTTAACCCGGGATTTTCTGTTAAAGATCGCATTGGCGTCTCAATGATCGAGGCGGCCGAACGCGAAGGAATCCTCAAGCCGGGCGGCACAATCGTCGAGGCCACTTCGGGAAATACCGGCATCGGCCTGGCAATTGCCGCGTCAGTAAAAGGTTACAAATGTATCTTTGTCATGACCGACAAAGCGTCCGCAGAAAAGGCGCGCTACCTGAAGGCGCTCGGCGCCGACGTTGTGATTACTCCTGTTTCTGCTAAACCGGGCACACCGGATCATTATGTTTCAACTGCGCGACGGATCGCTTCTGAAACTCCAAATTCTTTTTATCCCGATCAATATTCGCATCCGGCCAATCCCGAAGCGCACTATCGCACCACCGGGCCCGAATTGTGGGAGCAAACTGACGGGAAGATCACGCACTTTGTCTCCGGCATCGGCACCGGCGGCACGATTTCCGGTACCGGACGATTTCTTAAAGAAAAGAATCCGGATATCAAAGTGATCGGCGCCGATCCCGTCGGCTCGATTTACAAGACTTACAAAGAGACGGGAAAGATTCCCGAAACGACTCCGTACCTGGTTGAGGGCATCGGCCAGGAAGTTCTCCCCGGCAATGCGCAGATGCAGTATGTCGACGAAGTGATGAACATCACCGATCGTGAGTCGTTTGATTTCGCGCGACAACTTGGACGAGTAGAAGGGATTTTTTGCGGCGGGTCGACCGGCACCAATTGCGCTGCTGCTCTGCGGGTGGCGCGCGATTTGGACGAGGACGCGGTGGTTGTTTTCATCGTCTGCGACACGGGCGAGCACTACCTCAGCAAGTTTCATTCAGATGAATGGATGAAGGAGAAGCGCCTGTTAGAGCCGCAGAAGATCACGGCTGGCTTGATTAGCGAAACTAAAGGGACCCATTCGCCCAAAACCCTGGTGACTGTGGCGCCGGCTGATCGAGTCGCGGATGCGCTGGCAAAGATGAACGAGCTGGGTCTGACGCAGATCCCAGTGCTTGATGACGGAGAGTCGGTTGGCTCGCTCAGAGAGAATCATCTGCTCTCGAAAGTTTTCAACGATCGCGATCTGATGGACGCGCCGGTCAGAAAAGTAATGGACAAGAGTTTTCCGATCGTCGACGTTGACGACGATGTGAACGTGGTCAGCCGCAAACTGCGAACCAGCCCGGCGGTCTTGATTGAAGAGTACGGTCGCATCACCGGAATCATTACGCGCCACGATCTTCTGGATAGTAGTGGGAGCGACGGGAATTAATTTTCAAGGCTCTGCGGTTAAGAAGGAGCCTTAAGTTCGGAGTACCGGCTTTAGCCGGAAACTAAGGTTCGGAGTACCGGCTTTTAGCCGGAAACTAAGGTTCGGAGTACCGGCTTTAGCCGGAAACTAAGGTTCGGAGTACCGGCTTTTAGCCGGAAACGAAGGTTCGAAGTACCGGCTTTTAGCCGGAAACGAAGGTTCGGAGTACCGGCTTTACCCGGAAATACCGCCTGAAGGCGGAACTCCGAACTCGTTCCCGCGTTCATAAAACTTTACCCGCAAGCCTTCATCGAGCTGCCTCAGTTCATACATCTCAAATCCATCCAGAAAGTTCGGAGGCATGAAAGTGTCGGCGCCCTCCACTGTTAGAGGCACTTCAGTAACTATCCACCGGTCAATGTGTGGCAGAAAGGATTTGTATACCTTCGCGCCTCCGATTACGAACAGGTGAGTTTGAATATCCCTGCCGAAGGAAAGCACCGATTCGATATCGCGAAAGACGATCAGCGAATCCTGTGGTTCGATATCGGTCTCGCGAGTGAGCACAATATTCCGGCGGTCCTTGAGCGGTCCCTTCAAGGTCACCCACGTATGGCTTCCCATCACTACCGAGTTGCCGATCGTTGTCTCTTTGAAGAATTTCATGTCGGCAGAGTAATGCCAGGGCAAGCGGCCGCCTTTGCCGATTGCGAGATTACGATCTACTGCGACGATGCCGATAATTGACATAAGGGTATCAGCGGTAAGTTAACATCTCGTCGACACTCATTTGAATGTCTTTCGCGATCTGGCGAAGCAGTACCGGCGAGATGTCTCGCCCGCTATGAAAGGGAACCGTAGTGCAACGACCATCAGGATGGCGATACTGTTTATGGGAGCCGCGCTGGCGAACTTCGGAGAATCCTATCTTGTTGAGGATCGCTGCAACCTCACGTGGCTTGAGAACGGGAGGTTTGGCCATTGTCAGGCGACCTTGACGGTCTCTGTGCCCACAAATTCCGCTTCTAACTTCGGCTCGCCGTCTTCAAGCAGCATCTCGACGACTTCTAACATGTTTTTTCTAAGTTCTTCGAGACTCTCGGCCTGACTGTGAGCCCCGGGAAATCCCGGCACATAGCCAACATACATTCCCGTATCCCCGCACTTTTCGACGACGTAACTGTAAGCCTTCATAACCTACCTCGTGTCTAAGTTAACACTGCAACAGAGATTCGTTCAACGGTCAGACCGCCACGGGCGCGGCAATCTTGGCGTGCGACTCGTAACCGATGAGATTCAGATGCTCATAACGGAAACTCAATAAGCCTTCCAACCCCCGCAGCTGCCAACCGTCGTCTCTGATTTCGAGTCCTGGCAGGGGTAAGGGTTCTCGCGAGAGCAGTTCCTTGACCTGTTCGAGATGGTTTTTGTAGATGTGATAATCGCCGAGTGTGTAGATGAATTCGCCGACTTTCAAACCGCAAACGTGCGCCACGATGTGAGTCAGGAGAGCGTACGAGCTGATGTTGAAGGGTACACCGAGAAACGCATCTGCCGATCGCTGATAAAGCTGACAATGCAGCACCGGCGCGGTCGCGCGACCAGTTTCAAAAGCCCGGCCGTCAGGAAGGGCAGTGTGGGACTGCTCGATCTTGAATTGAAAGATCGTGTGACACGGCGGCAGGTCGACGTTATCACAGTCGTGGGGATCCCAGCCGCTGACAATCAGGCGGCGCGAGTTCGGATTGTTTTCGATTTCATTAATTAAGCGAGAAATCTGATCGACGCCATCGCGTTGCGGATAATGACCGCCAAACGATCGCCAAAGGTATCCGTAGATCGGACCCAGGTCGCCCGGTTCGCGGCCAAATCGTCGCGTATGTTGTAAGTCTGCCCACTCCTTCCAAATATCTACGCCGCGCGCGCGCAGGTTTGCTTCGTTGGTGTCACCAGAGAGAAACCAAAACAACTCTTCCGCGATCCAGCGAAAGGGAACTCTCTTGGTCGTGACGATCGGGAACCCTTGACGCAAATCAAAACGCGTTTGATAGCCGAAATGAGAAATCGTGCCGACGCCGGTGCGGTCTTCGTGCCCGGTGCCATGATCAAGGACTGATTTCAGGATGTCGTGATATTGCTTCATGGATCCGCCCAGATTCAGCCGGCAGCCAGTTCCCGCACTGCCTCAATCAATCTCTCAATCTCTTCATCGCTCGTGTAGCAGGCACAGCCGACGCGTACCAGGCCTTCCGGCGCTAGTCCTAAACGTTCAATCACAGTCTGCGCATAGAAGTCACCGTGGGAGGCAAACAGTCCGCGCGCTGCGAGCCGTCGGGCGACTTCAGTCGAGGCGACGCTCTTAACGATAAACGAAACAGTAGGCGTGCGCGCGACCTCAGGTGGCGGACCGTACAGGCGAATACCGTTGATTTTCGCCAGCTCTTCCCGTAGGTGTTTTACCTGGGGAGCGCTGTGCGCGCGGAGGCCCTCAAAAGCGGCTTGCAGATATTCGCGGCGTGTTTTCTCAGTTGGCGAAGCTTCATCGAGGACCCGTTCGCTACCCCGACTGCTCAGGTTTCTGTATCCAGCCAGCGAAGCATAGAACTCAACCGCGGCGGCCGCGCCGGCAATCCCTTCATGATTCTGCGTTCCCATCTCGACGCGTTCGGGGGCGGTGTCGGGCGCAGGCTGGAGCCTGGGAAAATCAATCGATTCCAGCAAATCCTTTTTGCCATAAAAGACGCTCATGTGGGGACCATAAAACTTGTAAGCCGAGCAGGTCAGGAAATCGCAGTTCGTTTCCTTTACATCGCAGAGAAAGTAAGGCGCGTAGTGAACGGCATCGACCAGCGCCAGAGCGCCGAATGAATGCGCGAGTTCAACCGCGCCGCGAAAATTGTTCACCGTCCCGAGCGCGTTACAACCGGCGCCAAAGGAAACGACCTTTGTGTTCTTATTAACCAGTCGCTCGAAATCGTCCCAATCAAGCTCTCCGGTTTCCGGATCCATCTGCGCAACATTCAGGGTCACGCCCCGCTCGACCACGAGCGCCTGCCACGGCGCGACGTTCGCGTGATGCTCCAGCTCGGTGATTACCACTTCGTCTCCCGCGCCCAGCGTCCGGCCGAGCGCGCGCGACAAGTGGTAAATCATCGTCGTCGTGTTCGGACCAAAAACGATTTCATTGGCTGAGGCATTCAGGAAATCTGCGAACACTTCCCTTGACGATTCAATAATCTCGTCCGTCTCGTGACTGGTCGGATATTCCCAATGGGTATTGGCATTGTGATTCAGCAAATAGTCGTTGACTGAGTCGGCGACTGATTGCGGGACCTGCGTGCCTCCGGCGGCGTCAAAGTAAGCAATTGGATAATCGTTGTGGCGGCGGCGCAGCGCCGGAAATTGTTCTCTGATTTTCGCGGTCGAAAGGACCGGCATTGATGTTTGCTGAATCGCTGTGCTCATAAGTCTTGATCGCTCGCTACGGTTTGGTCATATTTTGTCGCGAAGATGCTACCAGAAAAGAAGTGAAATTTCTTGCGATCGCGAGCCTTGTCGTTTCGCTCTTAACTCAGGAATTCCGAGGCATTCAGGTTGCAGCATTAAGCCCAGACCCTGTGACAACGGGGAAACCGGAAGTGTGTTGAGGCGGAACCGAACGCGCAGGGTGTGGCAATGTAGTCGAAGGCAACAGTCTTCGCCACGTGCCGATTGAGGAAATTCAGTTAAGCATTCATTTCATTTATGGGAGGTGCAAGAGATGCCAGAAAAACAGAAGGAGCACGTCAGAGGCGTGGGCCCGAAAGAACAGCGCCAGTACGAACACATCAAAGAAGCAGCGCAGCGAGAGGGCCGTTACGGCGACCGCGCCAAAGAAGTGGCGGCGCGCACAGTGATGAAGGAACATAAACAGAAAGGCCACGAGAGAGGTCACTGAGCTACTTACGACCCTGCCAGAGCACTAAAGCGTCCCGGCGGTCTTTGGAAAACTTTGTAAGACAACTATTCGGCGTGCGGTTTTTAGAAATGCCGCACGACGCCTGACCTGGAGGAAAACGTCATGGGAAATCAAAAGAGTGAAAAGCAAATCAAGGGAAATGGTCCCAGAGCCCTGGAGCGAACCGCGAATCGGAGCGAAGAACTGGCTTCACGGCTTACGAAGACTCCATTCGCGTTCATGCGCCGTTTTGGCGAAGAGATGGATCAGATCTTTGAAGATTTTGGGCTCGGCGGCGGATGGCTCGCGCCAGTTTTCAAAGGACAATTCGGCGACGGCCTGTGGTCGCCGCAGGTTGAGATGCTCGAACGGGACGGCGAGCTAATCGTGCGCGCCGACTTGCCGGGTTTGACTAAAGACGACGTGAAGGTCGAAGTCGCCGACAATGCGATCACCATCGAAGGTGAACGCAAGGGCGAGAAGGAAGAAAAAGGCGAAGGCTTTTATCGCAGCGAACGGAGCTACGGAAAGTTTTATCGCAGACTTCCAGTGCCTGAAGGCGCCAACGCCGGCAATGCCACGGCGACATTCAACAATGGCGTTTTGGAAATCACGATGCCGGCGGCTAGGCACCTGGGACAAAAAGCGCGACGGCTGGAGATTAGTGATGACCGGCATACGCAAGCAAAACGCAAAGCGGCATAAGCTGAACGGGAACCAGAGGCCATCATGAAACTGAAAGAACGAAGAATCACATTGCCCGAGCTTTTTCTGATTGGTGGCACCCGAGTCGCTCTGGGCATCGGTTTAGGTCTGTTGTTAAGTCGCAAGCTCAGTGACGATCAGCGCAAGCCGACCGGGCTGGCACTATTCCTGGTGGGCGCCGTCAGCACGATTCCGCTGGCGCTCGAGGTGTTTGGCAAGAAGGACTGACGCGGACCACAAAATATGAATTCAGCCGAGGATGAAATTTGAAAATCATCCTGGCTCCATCAAGGTTTTTAGCGGAAGGAGAGCGAAACATGCAGTGTAGTGAAATCATGACAAAGAATCCCGAGTATTGCCTGCCGACCGACCCAGTCTTAAAGGCAGCGCAGTTAATGAAATCCGAAGATGTTGGCCCGATTCCCATCGTTGAAGATAAGCACACCAGGAAACTGACCGGCATCATTACCGATCGCGATCTCGTTTTGAAAGTTGTCGCCGAAGCGCGTGACCCGAAAAGCACTCCGGTCGAAGCCGTGATGACCGGAAATGTGGTTGCCTGCAAAGCGAATGACAATCTGGACAAAGCGATCCGGCTGATGCAGGACTATCAGATTCGCAGGATCCCAGTCGTTGACGGTAACGATCATTTGCTCGGCATCATTGCGCAGGCAGACGTTGCGACGCGTCTGGACAACTCCAGGACGGCGGGGAAAGTGGTGAAGGAGATATCGCACTAAGAACTTAACTGACTAGTCGACGGCGCTGGCTAACCGTTTCGGACGAGCATAAACTCTGAGTCGGGATGAAAGCCTGCGTGCTTAAATCGCCGGCGCCGATTGACAGCCGCCCACTCGAATTTGGAGAAGTAAAGACACCGTCGCCCGGCGAAGATGAATTGTTGGTGCGGGTGACTGTGTGTGCTATCTGCCGAACTGATTTGCACGTGGTCGAGGGTGATTTGCCTGTGCGCGGCTCGCCCGTTATCCCTGGTCATCAAATCGTTGGCGAGGTCGTCGCCGTCGGAGCAAAGGTCGCCCCGGACGATCGCGCTGAGGATTCACTTAATGTCGGTCAAAGAGTCGGCGTTGCGTGGTTGCATCGCACCGATGGCTTCTGTCGCTTCTGTATCTCAGGCCGCGAGAATTTGTGCGAGCGCGCAGAGTTTACCGGCTGGACCAGAGACGGCGGCTTTAGTGAATATGTAGTTGCGCCTGCTGCATTTGTTTATTCCCTCCCGCAGAATTTCAAAGATCTCCAGGCTGCTCCGCTGTTGTGCGCCGGCATCATCGGCTATCGCTGCCTTCGGCTTACAGGAATCGAACAGAAAGAATGGCCCGGCGCGCGTCTGGGTATTTACGGCTTCGGCGCCGCGGGCCACGTTGTGATTCAGCTCGCTCGAGCGCGCGGTGCAGATGTGTATGTGTGCACCCGCGATCGCGAACGCCACCAGTCGCTCGCCTCTGAATTAGGCGCCAAATGGGTAGGGGATGCTACCAGCCTGCCGCCCGTCAAACTGGACGCGGCGATCATTTTTGCCCCGGCCGGAGAGTTGGTGCCCGCAGCCTTGCAAGCATTGGAAAAAGGCGGCGTCCTCGTCTTAGGCGGAATTCACATGAGCCCGATTCCGTCGTTCGAGTATTCACTGATCTACGGCGAGCGAGTCGTCCGCAGCGTCGCCAACAATACTCGGCAAGATGGTTGCGAGTTTCTTGCCGAAGCCGCTGCTATTCCCGTGCGCACGCATGTACAATCCTTTCCACTTGAGCAAGCCAACGACGCGTTGATTGCGCTGAAACATGATGCGATTCGGGGGGCCGGAGTGTTGGTGATTTGAATTCTCTTTCTCGTCTGGCAGCGGGTGGCAGAGATTTATTAGGAGATCAGAAGAGATGGGGACAGTGCACGTGCGGCTTCGCCGCAAGAGCCGCAAGGCGCAAAAGATCCCTGTAAGAATCGGGAGCCTTTAGAATGGTCGCGGAATAAATCAAAATGCTAAGCCGCATTAATCTAAGTGCCGCCATCATCGTTCTGATTTGTTTTTTTCTGCCCTGGGTGCAGATTAGTTGCGCCGGCGCGAGAGACACCCTGAGCGGTTTAGATCTCGCGCGCGACACGCACACATCGCTTTGGCTGCTGCCGGTGTCGATGCTCGTTGTAATCGTGCTGGCATTGACCAGGGCGTTGAAGCGACGAACTGAGATCTATCCGTTAATCAGCTTAGTCGGTGGCTGCCTTGCGGCCTTCCTGATGAACCGGGAACGTTTGCGTGTCCACGATGAATCCGCCGTGATTTCTGCCCAACTCACCGGCTGGTTTTGGCTCGGATTTCTTTCTACCCTTGCCGTCGCGATTTCGGCGATTCTGATGTTGCTCAAGAAACGCGAGCGATAGCAAGCCGTTTTTGGAGCGTAAAGAAAGCACCGCCTGAAGGCGCAACTCCGACCCAAACCGCCATTTCCAAAAAAGAGAGATCCAAGCCACCCGACCGATAAGAAGGCGCATGCCGGTTCGAGACTTGCAAGCTAACTAATTTCCTCCGTTTCTCGTGGTCGGAGGCAAAGAATTTTGCGCACAGGCAAGGCCCGAGTGTCTTAAGAAGAGACACTTGACGGGTAGTTTTGGGACAACGAGGTGAAGTGTGGCTCTTTCACTGAAAACCGAAAATCTCAAGCGTTACAAGGACATTGTCGCCCTGTTGGTGAAGTATGGGCGATCAGATTTGGTCAAACAGGCGCGGCTGCAATCCGTGCCCGGCAATGGCACGAAGACTTCCGCGCTGAGGGTCCAACCCAAGGCTGAAGAACTCGCCGAGGATTTGGAGAAGCTCGGCGCGACCTTCATTAAATTGGGACAACTGCTCTCAACGCGCGGAGACCTGCTGCCCGAGCCATATCTCGAGGCGCTGTCTCGTCTTCAGGATCGAATCGAACCGTTCCCGCTTCCCGAAGTCGAGCAAATAATTTCCACCGAACTGGGAGTGCGGATCTCGAAAGCTTTTCCGGAATTCGATCCCGAGCCGGCAGGTTCTGCTTCGCTCGCGCAAGTCCATCGCGCGCGCTTGCGTGACGGACGAGCAGTGGTAGTCAAAATTCAGCGCCCGGGCGTGCGCCGCCAGATAGTTAAGGATTTGGAGGCGCTCGAGGAAGTGGCGTCATTTATCGACGCACATACCGAAGTCGGGAAGCGTTATGAGTTCGTCAACATGCTCACCGATCTGCGGCGCAGTGTCCTGCGCGAGTTGGATTTCCAGCGCGAGGCTGGAAACCTGGCCCGCCTGGGCAACAGTTTGCGCGACTTTGAAAACATCGTCGTGCCCGAGCCAATCGAAGACTTTACGACTCCTCGCGTGCTGACGATGGAATACCTGGTCGGCAAGAATATTACGTCACTGAGCCCGCTCCGATTGCTTGAAATTGACGGCGTGAAACTATCCGAGGAGTTGTTCCGAGCTTACCTGAAGCAAATGCTGGTCGACGGTTTCTTTCACGCGGATCCGCATCCGGGCAATGTCCTGCTGACCGATGATAATCGCATCGGTTTAATCGATTTGGGAATGGTCTCGAACATCGGCGCGGCATTCCAGGAAAATTTGTTGCGTCTGTTGCTGGCGATCAGTGAAGGTCGCGGCGATGAAGCCGCGGAGATCGCGATGAAGATGGGCGAGGCAAAAGCGGCGTTTGACAAAGCCGACTTTACTCATCGGGTCGCCGACCTCGTGGCTCAACATTCAGATTCCAGCATTGATCAGATCGATGCGGGCCAGGTTGTACTGCGAATCGAGCGCATCTCTGCCGATACCTGGTTCCGCCTGCCGCCTGAATTCACCATGATCGCAAAGGCTTTGATGAATCTGGACCGCGTCGTCTATACCCTGGCGCCGGACTTTAATCCGAATGAAGTCATCAGGGAAGAAGCGACCACTCTTCTGGCTGAGCGGATTGGCAAGAGTATTGAGCTCGGAAACATTCTCGGCACGGCAATCGAAGTCAAAGAATTTGCCGAGCGCTTGCCGGCGCGAGTCGACAAGATTCTCGACGCGGTGGGAAACGGCGAACTGAAGATTGGGGTCGATGCGATCGATGAAAAGGTTGTGCTGGCTGGACTTCAGAAGGTTGCCAACCGCATCACGCTGGGCCTGGTGCTGGCGGGATTGATTGTCGGAGCCGCGCTAATGATGCGCGTCGAAACATCTTTCAAGATTCTGGGCTATCCGGGACTGCCGACAATTTTCTTTGTGCTCGCCGCGGCCGCGGGCATCATTTTAATCATCAACATCGCTTTCACTGACGTGAAGCCGAAAAAGAATGATGAGGATGAAGATTAGTACGGCGAACTGACGTCGCCAGCGCCCATTGCTCTTACAATTTCTCGATGATGTCGGCCTTCATAGCTGCCCTTATGTTGGCAAACGAACAGATGACATCGTAAATCGCGTTCAGGGAGCCTTTGCCCTGATTCAAATCGCGCACCAGGTAAATTGTTTTCTGACACTTCTCGCAGGTGGCGACAATAAACCACCGCTCAATTTCGTGATCCATAGGGGAACTTCTTTCTGTCGGGAATTACTGGGGGTCCAAGTGAGGTTCGGAACCAATTTTTGACTGAAGGCCAACCCCGCCCAAACCCGCACAAGTGAGGCCGGAACCCATTTCCTCTCTCGCTCAAGGCCCCAACCCTGATCGAATTCATGAGTTCCGACCCCTTGAAGTTGCACACTGAAAAATCAAATCTGTCACCTTCAGTCAGGCTAAAGGCAAACGAGCCGATTCTTAGTGCGCACTTCCCAATATACTTTTAGTGTCTGTACGTTGCCGTACGAGTTTCATGTGAATCTGGTCAGTTGTTAGTCAATGATTTGAGTCGTGGAAAGGAGCAACTCGTCCAATTGTGCGAGGTTCGCTAAAACTGTGATCTGGTCGATGGAATTTGTTTCGAGCCCGTTAATATCCATTATTGCCACTACCATTCTACCGAAGTCCGCGTGCTTTCGAACGAGCTCAATTAGTGAGTCAAAGGTTGGCAAATCAAGATCGGTCAAAATCATTCGGGGCCGATCGCTTTCCGCCATTCGAATCGCAGATTCAGCATCGGTAGCATAAATCACTCGTTGTCCCTTGCCTTTAAGCATCTCGCCCATCTGCGAGCTGATTTCGCGAATATCTTCGACTATTAAAATGGGTCGAGTGTCTGGTTTGTAAGCCATAGACGCCTCAATTCTGAACTGAACACGAACTTTGGTCGGATTTGAAGCCATGGTAACAGCGATCGATGACGGTGTCTGTACGATGGCGTTCGTTGCGGTGAGTTATCAGAGGAGGCTGAATCCGGATAAACAGATTCTTTGCGAGGCTTTAGCTCTTGAGACTGTGATCGTATTCGTCTTTTACTAACTGGTAACACTCACAGCATATTCCTTCGAGGATTGCGCGATTGAGGACGGTGACATTGCCCCGCCGATAGTCAATTGCTCCTATTTCGCGGAGTTGATTGGCGGCTACGCTCACACCGGCGCGTCTCACGCCCAGCATTCGTGACATAAACTCCTGCGTCAATTCAAACTCGTCGCCCTCGACCCGGTCATGGCTAAGCAGTAGCCATCGGGCCAGCCGCTGCTCTACCGAATGCAAACGGTTGCAGGCTGCGGTCTGGGCGACCTGCACAAACATGGCGTTGGTGTAACGCAACATACTTTTCAGCAGCGCGCCGTCTCTTTTTGCTTCGGCCCTCAAATCGTCGGCCGACATTCTCAGCGCCTCGCCCTCGATTTGAACCAACGCCTGATGTGGCGTGCTCCTGACGCCCAGAGCGACTGGAGTGCCTGCCATTCCCTCAGCTCCGATCACCCCGGCCTCGACCGTCGTGCCGTCGGCGAACGCGGCGAGAAGCGAGATGACGCCGGACATGGGAAAGTACACGTGATCAATTTCGTCGTCGGGCTCGTACAATACGTCTCCGACCTCGAGTTGAAAGGGCCGCAACCGGGGCGCTAACTGATCCAATTCATGATCGGAAAGCGCGTTCAGAACGCTGTTAATCCGCGCGCCGTTGTGATGGTTATTTGGAATCTGCGCCTCTCCTGCGGGCGCACGATCCCCGGGAGGGGGTGGATTAGATCCCAGGTTGTTTGACAATTAAGGCCTCCTCGCTCCGATCGCGTGTTGAAACACAGCTGACGGCACAAGGAGGAGACTCCAGGAAGAAGTCTTGACCCGATGTCGAGAGATGGTATGGAAAAGAACAGTTTCGTGTTCGGTCCAGAACAACAATAGCACGCTTTATGGGCAAAGCATAATTGATCGAAGCTTCAAGATTTTATTGATCGCCTCGGCGTCTTCCTTTTTTCTGTTTCGCAAGGCGCTCTTCGAATGCAAGCAAAAGTTCCTGGTCCGAAATCCTCTCAGACCCAGGATCGCCGAACGCTCCAATGACGCGCTTAGCCGCCGGCACTGGCACCCGAGGCTCGCGTGCTCTGTCTTCCTTTTGCGCACTCGATCGTGCGCCGCGTTTTCGTGATTGTTGCTCCCTCATTTCCCTCCTTTCCGACCTTGGCTTCAAGAGTCGCGGTGCTTCTTGCCACGCGGCGACATCTGCTGACAGCTGAAATGAACGAATCAATAACTTTCAGTATCGGCGCCGTCACAATACCTGCCATGCTCACAGCACTCTGGCAAAGAAATCAAATTGAGCGTTCTGCTTTCGTACTAACTCCGCATTGCACAATGTCGCTTTACCGAACGCATCGGGCGCGCACGCGGAGGACCGTGCTAAAACAAGCTGTTTATTGATGCTGAGAAAGGCAATGACAATGCCGACCGAATTGTCGCCACTCGTTAGGAACAGATAACCGATTATTGTGTACGGATTCGGACAGACCCTGCGTTTCGTTAACCTAGAGAATGCGAGCAGACCCCGGCAAAATTCATCAGTGGCAAGGGCGACTTGCTGCTACGGAGGCGGTCATGAACTCACGATTTCTCTATCCCACTAGTGAGGGCTCGCTGGGACGCTCTCGGCGTGTCGGTCATAGACTACCTTTGGAACGAAAATTGAAAGGCGAACCGTCCGAGGCGGCCCAGTTAAGAAAGCGCGGCACTGGGCCGACGGTCTTGATTGCAGAAGACAATGACGACGGGCGGTTTATGCTGCGCACGCTCCTTGAAATGAAGGGCTATCGCGTATTGGAAGCCCAGACTGGAATCGAAGCTATCGAGCTGGCGTTAAGAGACCTTCCCGAACTCTTGTTGCTCGATTTGCAGTTGCCCTCGATAAACGGGCTTAACGTCGCGCGACATATCCGGAGCCGATCACTTGAACGATATATGCCAATCGTGATCATTTCCGGACACGATCGTTCCACCCACGGCAATGTGGCAAAGGCGGCGGGATGTGATGAATATTTGCTTAAGCCGATTGATATCGATGAGTTGGAAAAAGTACTGCAGAATTTCGCTCCCCTGCATCTGAAATCGCGCCCGGCGACGGCTCATCGACAGGAGACTGCTCCGGCCGGCGCCAAGCCCTAAACCCCCTGGACAACAACAGCAACCGAATTGCGAATTTTTGTTCGGTATCGCGGGTCTTGAAGGCTTACTCCAATTCAGGAGAACGAACCATGAACTGCAATCAGGCGATGACGAGAAACCCCGTGTTTTGCGAGCCGTTGGATTCCGTGAGCCACGTGGCGCATCTCATGCGGCAAAATGATGTGGGCGCGCTTCCGGTGGTCAGCGATTGGCGGAGTAAGAAATTAGTCGGGATAGTCACCGACCGGGATTTGGCCATTAGAGTTGTCGCGGAAGCGCTGGATGCCGACAATACGACGGTTGCTCAGGTGATGACGCCAATTGTTATGGCCTGCCGTGCGGAAGATGATGTCTCGAGCGTGATGAAGATCATGGAAATCGATGAGTTGCGGCGGATCCCGATCGTTGATTCGTACGACTGTTTGGTCGGAATCATCTCGCGCCCGGATCTGGAGGAAGACGGACCGAGCGAGATGGTAGAAGTATTTGGGCAGCTGTCACGCGCCGCCTAAAACAAGAGACGCCTCAGTATTATTCTCCCGGGCTACGACACGCCTGAGGTCCGGAGTTCAAACCCATCTAACTCTACCTGACCCTATCCGCCGTCCTCTGCGACGCTTGCGCTCACGTTGGTATAGAGCGATAAATCAGCTAATTTGCGCTCGCTGGGGTCATCGATGGCGACAATCCAATTACATGACTTACTGTTTCCCTTGTCACTGGGTGGACTAGAGGGAAGCGTAGGCATTAGAGAAGCGCCGGCATCTTTGCCCGCGGTTGGCCCTGCGCGCGCTCGCCAACGTAGCACTATGCCGCCACTCGCGGCGAAACAGTCTTACCAGTCTGATTAAGATAAGTGCGCACCTTCGGCGGGACGTGCCGTCTTAGCAAAGCGTTGCGCGCGCGCCATTGATCGGCCGCGTTCATTTCAACCAGAAACCGAATTTCTTTCGCCTCCAAAACCGCGATCGGCACGCCGTCGCGATACAACACGCGGTTCGAAGCCGAGGTCGAAAGCCGAGAGCCGGGTGTAATCATTCCCACCAGGTTCAGAGGGTCTGCGGCGCTGACAGAGATTAGCGATTCTTCTCCCTGAGCACGGCGGATCGATCTGAGCAATTGCACCGCTTCAGGCAAAGCGAACTGCTCGCCCGAAAATCCGCCGACAAATCTTCCGCCCCGAAGTTCACCCCGAGCTTCAAGTCGTCGATAGACTTTCAAGAGGTCACGCCAGGGAATGACTATCGACTCGCGGTCGATGAGCTTGCGAAAGATAACGCCGTATCGATCGAGCAGCTTGCGCGCAATCACTTCCATGCTTTCCCGATCGACTGCCGGTGGTTTAGCGCCTCCGGTATTAGTTTGGCCCGATTGTGGGCGCTCACCACGTCGCAGCAACACCCAGCGTCCGGCCTCTTCCATGCTGTAGAAAGGCTTTCGTTTTCGTCTCCGCTTTTCAATTTCACGATGCGTGCTCTTGCTTAATGGTGTCAGCAGCGCGCGCAAACCGGTGAAGCTGTCGGCGCTTACCAGTCCGCGAAAGACCAGTTCGCCCAGCGCTTCCTCAACCATGCTGGGAAGTAACTCAGTGCCCCCGACAATGTCGACGAAAAACGATGCGCCATGCTCTTTGAGATACCGATGAACAGTCTGCACGTTGGTGTTAAGTTGCGCGTCGTTTGGATCAGTAGCAAACGGGAAAGCCTGACTCCAGGTCTGAACACTTCTGCGATTCAGAAGCACTACGGGCGTGCTGCGGACCGGGGCGGAACTACTGATTCGCTCCGGCGCTAATCGCGGCGGCGACAGTCGCAGCCAGGTCAGTTTTCCGGAGAGACAAAGCGCGTCCAGCCATGCGGGATCGTAATCAGTCACCCGTGCGGGAAGAATTTCCGATTCCCAGGAACCCGCCGGCGCCTCAAATCCCTCAAGCTGATCGATGATTGCGGCGACACTCTCGGGCCCTTCGACTTTGTGATCGGGCTCGACCTTCTGCCAAACGAAAAGAAAGCGCATGAAATCGGTGGCTGAGACCGGCTCGATCTCTTTGCGCAAACGATTGAGTGTGTAGCTGTGAATTCGCGGCAGCAGACGGCGCGAGCACCACTCGGTTTCGGTTTGCTCAGGCGTGAAATTTCCCTGCATCGCAAACCCTTCGCTCTCGAGCTGAGCCAGCCCGCTGTTCACCTGATTGATTGCCAGCGAAAACGACGACGCAAGTTCCGGCACTGTCACCGGCCCAAGGCCGTCCAGACGTCCGCGCAAAACTTCAACCATTGCGTCTTCGAAGCTCCACGTTTCGTCTGCATAAGCCGCAGGCGGATCGATTTGTGACTTCAGTTCCGCCAGGGGATGGATTGCGCGAACCTGAATCAAACGTTCGGCCGCGACCCAAATGTCAGTACCACCCGCGTCAGCGATTGGGCCAGATATAAGTCGAAGGGTTGTCGCGCGCCGCTCGTTCACCAACTCCTCAAACAAATCCAGCCAATCATTTCTCCTTCCTTCCTCAACCGTGATGAAGCCGAGCTGCATCAGCGCGTCATGGAGCTCGTCAGCATTCTCGGCCTGCGGCCAGGCTTCCTCGCGCACGCGCTCGATTGCGGCGAGGTCCAATTTGCCCAAGTCTGCCGCCGTCTCGGCATCCAAAAAGCGACGATTCATGACTGCCAGCGTGCGACGTTCCTCGGCCGGCGCATCGTCGAGAAACGCATACGGTTTCGCCGTCAGGATTTCCTGGGCGAGTGGCGAAGGCTCGTTCATTTCGCGGGCGATCAGCTTTCTCTCTCCGCTCTCGATTGATCGAAGTAGTTGTTCAAGACCGCGAATGTCCATTGCCTCTTCCAGGCAGTCTCGAATTGTCTGCGACACGAGCGGATGGGCCGGAATCTCGATCGGTCCGGTGAGATTTTCGGCACAGGCCACCTGGTCCGGAAAGACCAGGGCAAGCAAATCTTCGGCGGCCATCCGCTGTAGTTGTGGCGCCACCTTGCTGCCGCTGCGCCAGCGCGGGATTGCCAGCGCCCGGGTCGCATTCCAGCGCCAGCGAATGGTGAACATCGGCGCGTCCAGCAGCGCCTGCGTCAGCACATCGGAAACAGTCTTTGAATTCAGATAGGTAAAGATCGTTTCGAGGGGAAAGCTGTGCGTTGGTCCGAGCGAAAGAACAATTGAATCCTCGGTGGCGGCCGCCTGTAATTCAAAATTGAACTTCCGGCAAAAACGTTTGCGTAAGGCCAGACCCCACGCGCGATTCAGGCGGCTGCCAAAAGGCGCATGAATGACGACGTGAGTGCTCCCATTCTCGTCAAAGAATCGTTCGACAACTATTTCCTCCTGGGTTGGCATGACGCCTAAGGCGAGCTTCGTCGTAGCAAGATAGTCAACGATCTGTTCGGCTGCTCCCTCGCTGATACCCACATCTTTGACGAACCAGTTGATGCTGGGAGCGCGGACGTCCTCGCCTGCATTTTTCTCCGCGTCACGCTCGGCGTTTTCTTCCGCCTCATCAATCTTGTCCGAAATCTCCCGCCGCACTCGCGAAACTGCCTGTGACAATTCTCCGGAGCGCCCGGGAGCTTCGCCAAGCCAGAAGGGAATTGAGGGCGGCTGGCCGTGGGCGTCGAGCACCCGAACCTCGCCTGTGCCCACGCGTTTGATTTCATAAGAGCTGTTGCCGAGTTGAAAAATATCTCCGGCGAGGCTTTCGATTGCGAAGTCTTCATTCAGCGTCCCCACGAAAGTTTCCGAGGGCTCGAGAATTACGCGATAGTCCGAGGTGTCAGGAATCGCGCCCCCACTGGTAATCGCCGCGAGCCGCGCGCCTTTTCGGCCGCGCAGTCGGCGGTTCACTGAATCATGATGCAGATAGGCGCCGCGCCGTCCACGGCGGGTCGTGAAACCGTCGGAGAGCATCCGCACTACCGCGTCGAAATCTTTCCGGGGCAGGTTCCTGAATGGGTACGCGCGCCCGACCATTTCGAACAGCGCATCTTCGGTCCATTCTTCGGCAGCAACGGCGGCTACTATTTGCTGGGCCAGGATATCCAACGGCTGTTCGGGAATCGTCAGGTGATCGAGTTCACCGCGTCTAACCGCGTCGAGCAAAGCAGCGCATTCAACCAATTCATCGCGCGAAAGCGGAAATATCCGGCCTTTCGGAAATCCGCTGACCGTATGATTTGAACGGCCGATCCGTTGCAGCAGCGTGGATATCGCTCTTGTGGATCCAATTTGAATCACCAGATCGACAGCGCCGATGTCGATGCCGAGTTCCAAAGATGCGGTGGCCACCAACGCGCTCAGCTCGCCTGACTTCAAGCGCTGTTCGGCCGACAATCGTAACTCGCGCGCGAGACTGCCATGGTGCGCAGTGACGTTTTCATCACCGAGCCGATCGCCGAGATGTCGCGCCACCCTTTCGGCCATGCGGCGCGTGTTAACGAACACGAGTGTCGTTTTATGCTCGCGAATCAACACCGTAATCCGGTCGTAGATTTCGTCCCAAACCTCGTTCGACATCACGGCTTCCAGAGGCGAGCTCGGAATTTCAATTCCAAGGTCGAGATTCCGCGTGTGACCGGTATCGATAATGGTGCAGCGCGGCGCATCATTAGCGTTGAGGTTTGCACCGCCGACGAGAAATCGGGCAACCTCTTCAATTGGTTTTTGCGTCGCGGAAAGCCCAATCCTAACCAGCGGTTCCTTAACCAGGGCCTGCAATCTCTCAATCGATAAAGAGAGGTGCGAGCCCCGTTTGTCATCAACGATCGCGTGAATCTCGTCGACGATTAGGGTCCGCGTCGTACTCAACATCTTTCGCCCGCCTTCGCTGGTCAGCAGAATGTAAAGCGACTCCGGGGTAGTCACGATGATGTGCGGAGGTTTCTTCGTCATTGCGGCCCGATCTTTTGCCGGCGTGTCGCCGGTGCGGACCAGCGTGCGAATTTCCACGCTCTCGATACCACTCGCTCGCAGATTTTGTTGAATGCCGGACAATGGCTGCTGCAAATTAATTTGAATGTCGTTGCTCAGCGCCTTGAGCGGAGAGACGTAAACAACCTGGGTTTCGTCCCGAAGTTCGCCGGCGACTGCTTTCCAGACCAGATCATCGATCGCCGAAAGAAACGCAGCGAGCGTCTTGCCGGAACCGGTCGGTGCGGCGATTAACGTGTGCGTGCGTTGCTTGATCGCGGGCCACGCCCTGGCCTGAGGTTCGGTAGCCGCCGGAAACTGTCCGAGGAACCAGTCACGAACTGCGGGGTGGAAATAGTTAAGCTGCGTCATAGGGCGGCCAGTGTATCATCACTGCAACGCTGTGTTAAGACGGGGACCGAGCCAGATTAGCCATTTTCGGCCGAGGTTTCAAGTTGCTATTCGGCGTACTGCGGCTGACGCGAGGAACTAAGACGGCGCAACAAGAATTCGACACCAATTGTGACGGATCGTTGGACACCGAGCGAGCATGGGAAAAATGATTTCACAACCAAGACCGGGTACACTGGTTTCGCGAACGAGAAATCTCATTTTGGGGCAGGGAAGTGCGAAAAGCCGATCGCAACTATCACCCGTCGAAACACGAAAGCGCGGGCGCAGCGAAGAAGGGCGTCGCTCGCTCCGGCCTCAAGATTCCTCGTGGAGTGGATCAAATTGCGATCCAGTTGGGTGGCCGGGAGGTCAAACTCACTAATCTCAACAAAGTCTTCTGGCAGGACCTGAAAATTACCAAGCGCGATCTTCTGCAATATTACGCGGACGTTGCTCCCGTGTTACTGCCGCATCTGAGGGACCGGGCAATGGTCATGAAACGTTATCCAAACGGGGCCGCAGGTGAATTCTTTTTCATGAAGCGCGCCCCCGCGCCTCGGCCTTCCTGGATCGAACTCTGTCACATCAGCCACGGCTCAGGAAACATAATTATGTTTCCGATGATTCAGGATCTGGCCTCGTTACTTTGGGTGGTAAACCTCGGCTGCATTGACCTGAATCAGTGGTATGCCCGATGTGACGACGTCGATCGGCCCGACTATCTGCACTTTGATTTAGATCCCGTACCAGGGTCATCGTTCGCGCAAATCCTAGAAACTACTTTAACTCTGAAAGCGACCCTGGATTTGTTGAAAATGCCCGCGTTTGCCAAGACTACCGGCTCCAAAGGGATTCATGTCTATGTCCCAATCGTGCGGGGCCCTACCCAGAAAGAAGTTTGGACGTTTGCGAAGCAAGTGGCCCAGTTTCTGGCGGCCGCGAACCCGAATTTGATAACCGCGGAGTATCGGATTTCAAAGCGGCCGATGGGCCGAATACTCGTCGATTACAATCAGAATGCCTGGGGCCGCACTCTCGCTTCGATTTATTCTGTGCGTCCGCAGCCGAAGGCTACTGTCTCGGCGCCGGTAACCTGGAAAGAAATCGAGAAGGGGATCTCGATAGATGATTTTCGAATCGAGAACATGGGGCGGCGCATCAAGCGCCTGGGCGATTTATGGAAACCGCTGCTAGACAAGAAGGGGCGCTTCCGGCTCGAGCAATATTTGAAATGATGCTGCCGGACGATGATGCCGGTTCTTCTTTTAATGTGCTTAGTAAAACGTCGGCCAAGGGACAGCTAAAGATTCGTCTGAGAATTTCAGTTGTCGTCAATCCGCGAGGAAACTGAATGTCACTTCCCTTACGAAAGCCATTTATGCCGATGGAGGCGCGGTCGGTTTCGGAATTGCCGCGCGGTGAGATGTGGCAGTACGAGCCTAAGTGGGACGGCTTTCGCTGTCTGGCTTTTCGTGATCAGCAGAAAGTCAGTCTGCGGTCGAAGAGTGGCCAGCCACTCGAGCGATATTTTCCTGAGCTGGTGGAGTGTTACTCGGCCTGAAGGCGAAATCGTTCGTCCTGGATGGCGAGATCGTCATACCGATGGACGGCAGTTTTTCATTCGATGAATTACTGATGCGCATTCATCCTGCGGCCAGCCGGGTACAGAAGCTTGCGAAGGAACATCCGGCTAACTTGATCGCCTTCGATTTGCTTGTGGACGAGCGAGGCAAGGCGCTAACGGATTTCCCGCTGACCAAAAGAAGATTGAAGCTTGAGAGCTTTGCAAAGAAATTTCTTGCCAGAAACCGCAGCATCATTCTGTCCCCGGAGACCAGGGATATTGCCATCGCCCGCAGCTGGCTCAAAAAGAAGGACATCAAGGTTGACGGCGTTATCGCCAAGCGGCTCGATGTTCCCTACCAGAGCGGTAACAGAGAAGGGATGCTGAAGATCAAACGGCTGCGAACGGCCGATTGCGTGGTTGGCGGATTTCGCTATGCGTCGAAGGACAAAGTAGTCGGCTCGTTACTGCTCGGTCTCTATGATGAAGACGGTCTCCTGCATCATGTCGGCTTTACTTCGGGACTGAAGGCCATAGAAAAGAAAGCTCTGACGAAAGAGCTGGAAGAGTTAATCAAACCGCCCGGGTTCACCGGGCGCGCGCCGGGCGGCCCGAGCCGCTGGAGCACCGAACGGTCTGCTGAGTGGCAGCCGTTGAAAACAAAACTGGTGGCCGAGGTGCGATACGATCACTTCACGGGCGGCCGCTTTCGGCACGGAACAAAGTTCATGCGTTGGCGACCGGAAAAGAAACCGGCGCAATGTACTTTCGATCAGTTGAGATAGGAAATTTCAACTCCGCGAACATGCCTGACAATGCAATCGAGCTTTGGACCATTGGTCACTCAACCAGGTTGATTGAAGAACTTATTGAGGCGCTCAAGTCCTTCCAGATCGAATCGTTGGTGGACGTCCGCAGCTTTCCGGGGTCCCGCCGCTATCCACAGTTTGGCACGACTCGGCTGAGTGAGTCGTTGCGCCAGGCGAACATTGAATATCTTCACCTGCCGGAACTCGGCGGCCGGCGCCGAGCGCGAAAGGACTCACTAAACATCGCGTGGCGGAACGAAGGATTCCGTGGCTACGCAGACTACATGGAGACTGAGGCCTTTCGCCAGGGCATCGAGCGCTTGCTCGCTCTCTCGCGCGATCGGCGACTCGTCATCATGTGTGCGGAAGCCGTTTGGTGGCGTTGTCACCGTAGTCTGATTTCGGATTATCTAAAGGTTAAGGGTGTCGAGGTTGCTCACGTGATCGATGCTACGCATTCCCAGCCGCACCCTTTTACTTCTGCGGCGCAAATCATTGATGGGCAGCTCTCTTATCGTGGATTGCTCGGCGAGCAGGAAACTCATTTGTGACGTTACAGAAAGAGTTAAGCTGTGAGCAGCCGACACCTCAACCGTCTTTGTAAGGTCATGACTACGAGCGTGGGGCGACATAACTTCGACGCGCTCGAACAACCAGCTTGCCTTGTGACTTCTGAGTAGTTTCGGCGACATCGATTTTCAGCTTTCGCATTGTGCCGTCGCGTTTCTTGTTGGACGAGACGAAGGCGAGGTTGTAACGCGTCCGCAAATGCTCGATGAGCATGTTGAAGGTGGATCTGAGATTTTCAGGCTTGTCCTGGAGGATCTCACCGCCGGTTTCATTCGCCAGATTCTGAATGTCCATCGACGCCGCCCCACCGAGCTTTCCCATGCGCGTCGCCCAAACCATGATGCCGTTTTCCAGTTGCTGATCACCGCTCTTTGGAATTATTCCGCAGACGACACTGCCCGATTCATAGACAGCCTGGGCCGCTGCTTTTCCTGAGGGAGCGTTAGGGCAATCGAAATTGCGGGTGACGCCGGTGATCGCGATTATTACTCGCCGTCCCACCGGATTGCCGGCTGTCGTCATATAACGGGCTGCCTCAAAGAAGACTTTGTTCAGACAGTGATCAGCCTCCTCGTCATGTTTGGGAACTCCATCGAGAGCTTCGGTGATTAACGTTCGATCGCGGGTGAAGCCCTGCAACAGCGTCGTCGAATCGTGATAAGTCATTACCGCCAGCTCATCCACCGGCTTCAGGTGTGATATTGCATCCAGAGCCGCCTGATGTACCTCCTCACCAAATGGATCGAGGCAACCTCCGCGATCGATTAACAGCAGGACTGAAAGGGGCAGGCTGTCCTGGCCAAAGTGAGTAATCTCCTGTTTGACGCCGTCCTCGAACAGAGTGAAGTCGTCCTTCTTCAAGCCTCCAACGATTCGGGCGGTCTTCTTTTGCATTACGAGCGCATCAACGGTTACCAGATCGACATCCACCTTGACCATTTCGGCAGGCGTCTCGTCGTTGGCCGTTCGCGCTGGAGCATTGCTGGTTAAGACTGTCCTCGATCGTGTCTGTGATTTCGCGGTCGAAAGAATGTAACTGGCGGAAGCTGCGGATAAGAAGAGGAGGAGGATCGCGGGCGCGATCCACGTCGGGATTGTTTGTTTCATAAGTGACTCTCCAGCTTTCCAGAATCGAAGGCTGTCGATTCCGGCACAGTAAAAAAGCTTTTACTTGCGAGCTTCAACTCGCTCTTCGAGGAGAGTCCCCCCGCGCTCTGGCGGAAACGTTCTGCTAAAGCCGATAAGAAGACGGACATCAAAGCCAAACTGTTAACAGCTCCGTCCCCGCCCCACTTATCAGCGGCTATTATAACTTGATTGTGCCTACGTCGCAGGATTCGACGGCACTCGGAATCAGGCGTCGAGATTTGGTACTACCCGTGTCCCCTGTTGCAACGATTTGTTAAAGGTAATGAACAGCTAAGTTCCTGGTTACTCATTTTTAGCCCCCAAAATGAGCGAGTTTTTATGGTCTGGTCATTGCCTTATCAACCACCGTAAAACATTCGGAGGTGTAGCAATGAACGTTCTGATAATTACGTTAGTGTTCTTCGGGATCGGTTTGCTGGCGGCCATAGTGGTTGCGATTTGGGCTTACAACCGGAATCGCCAAACGAACGAGCTTCGTTCCAGGTTTAGCTCTGAGTACGATCGAACGATTCGCTCGGAAGGAGACCTTCGGGCGGGCGAGAAGATTTTGCATGAACGCCAGGAGCGCGTCGAGAAGTTAGAGATCAAGCCGCTTTCCGCAGCACACCGAGATAACTTTGCGCAGGCGTGGGGAAAAGAACAGGCGCGTTTTGTTGATGAGCCCAGGACGGCCGTCATCAACGCGGATCGCTTGGTCAAAGAGGTGATGGAGGCGCGTGGCTATCCGATGAGCAACTTCGACCAACGGGTCGCGGACCTCTCAGTCGATCATCCAGGCGTGGTGCAAAATTATCGAACCGCGCACGATATCGCTCTCCGAAATGAGCGCGGCCAGGTAAGCACTGAAGACTACCGTAAGGCCATGATTCATTATCGAGCGCTCTTCGCCGAGTTGCTGAGTGACGATCAAAGCCACGTCGAGGACCGTGAACACCGGGTGAGAGCTGCTTAGACGCGTTCGACTTTTTCGGGTCGAGTGGAATCAGGAGCTCGTCACGAGTTGAGAAACTTCTTTAAGGGATTGCTCGAACTCTTTGGGGATGCGGAGAGTTCGAGCAACCTTCCCGTCGACGAGGCTGTGCGGGTCGAATTCCTGGGGAGCATCCTCTGATGCCATAAGGAGTCGTGTGCCGATCGTTAACCAAAGCGGCGTCTCCGGATGAATCGGGATTGCCGCCGCACTCCAAAAGAGAGAGTACGTCGGTAACCTATTGCCAGACTTTTCGCTTGGCACCTTTCTTCCGTCGCTTCACGCCCGCGCGGCGGGGAATTTTTTTCGGATCACCGGTGGCCGCCTTTTTGATGTTACCTCCTTCATCCTCGGCAATTTCCGCGAGCGAACGTTTTGTCACGGCGGAAACGGGTCTGGATTCGGCGATGTCTTGGTCCTTAGCATATTTGTCGCGGTGCTTTATCAGGAGCCATTGCCGCTCTCTAGTACGCACCAGCACAAACGAGCCTTTAAGTTTCTGACCCAGCAGCGAGAACTTAAGCTCGCCCTTTGCCAGTGCCTGCGAAACACTCTTTGTATTCTCGGGCGCGTAGATGCCGTAGTCCCAGACCATTACGGTCCCGCCACCGTATTCGCCCTCGGGAATTACACCCTCAAAGGTGGCGTAATCGACCGGATGATCTTCGACCTGCATGGCCAGGCGCTTCACGTTTGGATCAAGCGAAGGACCCTTGGGCACCGCCCATGATTTCAAGACGCCGTCGGCTTCCAGGCGAAAGTCGTAATGCAACTGGGTAGCGCGATGCTTCTGGACGACAAAGATATTTCCCCATTCGGAACTCTTCTTTTCGGGTCCCGGCTCGGGCGTCTTATCAAAGCTGCGTTTCTTTTTGTAGTCAGTCAGAGATGCCATGCGCATAGTTTCGGTCTTCAGATTTCAAGTTTCAAGTTACCAATGAAGGTTTGAAGGAAAGCCGGATGCATTGTGACGAATCGTTCAACTTCAAGTGAAGATTGAAGGGGAGAGCGGGAAGCCCTGGTCGATGAGTTACCTTGTTTCCTTGCCAAAGCTTAGAATCCTTGCCAAAGTCTGCAGCCTAAAGGAGCATCCTCGATGAAAAGACTGTTGACCGGAATTTGTCTGGCAGCATTACTGCCGGTGCTGTTGTTTCCGACGAGCGCGAACCTACGGAGTGGTCATGCGGAGTTAAAAAACATGAGCGTAGCGAAATTGGGGTTTGATATTTCTTTTCCTGCGAGCGCGAGCAAGGATGCCATCGATGGTCGAGTGCTCTTGTTACTTTCAACTAACAATGAGAAAGAGCCGCGTTTTCAGATCAGCGAAGATTTGAGCACGCAACAGGTTTTTGGCGTCGATGTTGAAGGCTTGCAGCCCGGACAAAATGCAGTTGTAGATGCGAGCGTCGTGGGTTATCCACTTCGCAATCTGTCGGAAGTGCCGCCGGGTGAGTACTGGGTGCAGGCGTTGCTGCATCGCTACGAGACTTTCCATCGTGCGGACGGTCACAGTGTGAAACTGCCGATGGATCGCGGCGAAGGCCAGCAATGGAGCCGCGCTCCCGGCAATCTTTACAGCACGCCGCAAAAAATCAAAGTCGATCCGAATGCCGGCAGCACAATTAAAATCTCGCTTGATCAAATCATTCCTCCGATTGACCCGCCGAAAGATACAAAGTATGTCAAGCACATCAGAATTCAGAGCGAGCGGCTGACCAAATTCTGGGGCCGGCCGATGTATCTTGGCGCGCACGTGCTTTTGCCGGAAGGATTCGACGAGCATCCTGAGGCACGTTATCCGCTCGTCATTTTTCACGGACACTTTCCCGAGGACTTTGGAGGTTTTCGCGAGACGCCGCCCGATCCGAATCTGAAACCTGAATACAGCGAACGCTTTCACCTGCAAGCCTACAACCGAATTCAGGAGCAATACGCTTATCAGTTCTATCAGGATTGGAAGTCAAAGGATTTTCCGCGGTTCCTGATCGTCGAGATTCAACACGCAAATCCTTTCTATGACGATTCGTACGCGGTGAACTCGGCCAATCTCGGTCCATACGGAGACGCGATTACTTACGAATTGGTTCCCGAGATTGAGAAAAGGTTTCGCGGAATTGGAAAAGGCTGGGCGCGTTTTCTTTACGGCGGCTCGACCGGCGGATGGGAATCACTGGCGGTGCAGATGTTTTATCCCGACGAGTACAACGGCTGCTGGGCGGCGTGTCCCGACCCGATCGATTTTCGCGCTTACACGGTCATAAATATCTACGAGCACGAGAATGCGTATTATGCTGACGCGAAATGGAAAAGAGTACCGCGTCCCGGCAAACGAAATTATCTCGGCGAGTTGGCGGCGACCGTCGAAGATGCGAACTACATGGAGCTGGCGCTGGGCACGAACAGCCGATCAGGAGGACAGTGGGACATTTGGCAAGCAGTGTATTCGCCGGCCGGCAGCGACGGTTACCCCAAACCAATCTGGGACAAGCAAACCGGAAAGATCGATCACTCGGTGGCGGAATACTGGCGCGAGCACTACGATCTTGGTCACATCCTGAAACGCGATTGGGTGACGCTGGGACCCAAACTCGAAGGAAAAATTCATATCTATGTCGGCGAGGCCGATAACTATTTTCTCAACAATGCGGTTTACCTGGTCGACGATTTTCTGAAGACCACGAAGAACCCTTACTACGGCGGCGAGGTTGATTACGAACCGCGCGCCGAACATTGCTGGTGTGGCGACCACACGCGCGCAAATGCTTACTCGCGTCTGCGCTATCATCAGTTCTTCGCGCCGAAAATTGTTGAGCGGATCATGAAGAGCGCCCCACCGGGAGCTGACTTGAAAAGCTGGCGATACTAACGATTTATTGAGCGATCTATTGGGCATTTAATGGACGGTCTATTGCGCGGCGGCGATGGCTTTCTCTTCGAACAGTTCGTTTTGCACTGGATCGAGGCCGAGCGCTTCGCGCACTCGAGTAAAACTTCGGCGGTGAATTGGCGAAGCACCGAGTTCTTTCAACAAGCGGCAATGCTCAGGGGTGGGATAGCCTTTGTGGGTTGCGAAGTTATACCCGGGATGAACGGAATCAAACTCGCACATCAACGCGTCGCGCGTGGTCTTGGCGATGATCGACGCCGCGGCAATGCTCGCCGATAAAGCATCGCCTTTGATGATCCCGCGTTGGGGACTGGCGCAGTACGGGATGCGCCGGGCGTCGACCAAAACGAAGTCAGGTTGAGATGGAAGACCTTCCACGGCTCGTCGCATCGCGAGCAATCCCGCGTGATAAATATTGAGAGTGTCGATCTCTTCGACCTCCGCCCGGCCTACTGCCCAGGCGACCGCATCACCTTTGATCTGTTTCGCCAATTCATCGCGCACAGACTCATCAAGGATTTGTTTGGAATCGTTCAAACGGCGCAGCTTGTAGTTTTGCGGCAGAATGCAAGCCCCGGCTATCACCGGCCCGGCCAGCGGCGCCATGCCGGCTTCGTCGACGCCCGCGATTAAGTTAAAGCCCTGTTGCCACAACTCAATTTCAAAACGAAGCAGGTTGTGCAGCCGTTGGCCCTCGGCGCGATTCTTTTTCCAGCGCTCCCGGATCTGTCTGGCGAGATGATGCGCGCCCTGCCGGCTGTCGCTCTCTAATGCTTCGACCAAACCTTTCGGGACCGGCCGCGCGCGATCGACAAACCGTTCTTTGAGTTCCGGGATCGATTTCGCGAGAAGCTGTTCGAGCGAAAGCATGACTGAATGCTACTTGCGATTGCGTAATGCAGCAAGTGAATTTGCGTCGAGCAGGTAAACATCGGCGGCCGGAATTGCGCCCGTCCGCACCGTAAACGCCGGCCGCGCAGCCTCTCTTAAGCGGGACAACATTGCCTGGTTGCTGAAATAAGTTCGGCCGCGAGCGTCAATTAGAAAGTCTCCTTCAGTAAGCTGATCGAGGTCTTTAGGATCCGACAGTTCAAGACACGACAGATCGGGCCGATTAGCTTGTTGGGCATAAAAAGCGGCCACGGTGGGAAGTTCGCTGACAACATTTGCATTCGGTCGTGCTCGTTTGCCGACCTCAATCAACGTATCTCGCATGTAGGCGTCATAAAATTCGTCCTGCGGAAAGTACGATCCCGCGCGCGCGGGTCCGCCGCCGAGCGCATTGACATAGAGACGATAATGCGGCGCAGCCTCTACGCACGACCAGACTGCCCCCATAATAACCGCCGCGGCAATCGCCGAACGAACATAGATGCGTGATGCGTCTCCGAATGCCCGCGCGAAAACGTCGGCCAACCAGCGCGCGAGGAAATGCACTCCGATTGCAGCCGTAATCAGCGCTGCCGGCAGGACGAAGGTGAAGTAACGGGTGAACTTGCCCCCCGACGCTACGAAAGTAAGCGCCCAGATGAACATCCAGAACAGAATCAGGTAGCGGCCGTCTCCGATCGTGCGACGAAACAGCAATGGCGCGCCGGCAATAAATCCGATCAAGGTAAGCAGCGGCCATTTCACGGCCATCATCAGGAAATAGAAGTACCAGGGCTGGCCGCGAAACCAATCAATACCGCGATGAAGATAGAGTCTGCCCATGAATTCGTAACTGTCGTGGCCGAGGACTTGGAACTTGGCAAAACTCGACATCATCCGCCACGTGTTTGGGATGAGGATCGTGGGATTCAGTATTAGAAATGCGACGCCCATTACAATGAAGAATTTCAAATATCTTGGCCGGCCGATCCTCCAGCGCGTCGCTGGAATTGCCTGGAACGTGTAGTTATAGGCAATCGGGATGGCGATTGCCTGCGGCAGATACTTGGAAGCCATCATTGCACCGAGCGCGACCGCGGTAGCCCAGTAATAGCGCTCCGGATTTCGCTGTGGCTGCGTTTCAGCGACACGCTGGCCGCACACCCAAAACACATTCGCCAACAAAAAAAAGAACGTCAGCAGGGTATCTTCCTTGGCAATGCGATTGAAACCGATTGCTAATGGATCGAATGACCAGAGCGCGGCTGCGAGGATCGCGATTTCAAAACCAAATAGTTCGACCGCGAGAAAGTAGATCAGAATTGCGGTCAGGGCGCCGAAGAGTACGTTTGGCAGGCGCAGCGCAGTTTCGATTGGGAGCCGCAACTCGGAGTGGTTCCCGACGACAGACGTTGCGTTCCATTTTTCCGCAGCGATGACGCTTAGCGCGAGCATGGCTTTCATCAGGAAGGGATGCTCGCCGTTTGCGCTTGTCAGTCCATGGGCCCGATAGTCATTAACGGCCACCAGCTTGTTCAATTCATCTTCACTCAGGCCTTCATTGCTGAGACCGGTGGCGCGAAAGCCAAAGCCGGCAATCACCAGCACGCTGAGAATTGCCGCCAGCATTCGGCGGCTGATCGCCCGGGTACCCGGCTCAGAGAATAGTTCAGGTTTTAGTCCAGCAGTGATCGCCGGAATTGCATTAGCAGACAAACGCCAACCCCCAAGGAGCACCGCCATCGTCTGCGCACGGGTAAAAGATGTTGTAGAACACGTCCGCGATGCTAGCGTAGTCAGACGCAACTGGGCAAGCAATGCAAAAATTCGGTGTTGGGATATTAGATTGTTGCTGGACGATCCAAAAATGAAAACGGGCTAGACATTCTTAGTCTAACCCGTTTCTTTAGAAGCCGCTTGCGATAACCCGTTATGCGCGTCGCAAGCCAACTGCTTGTTTAACCTTCTCATCAAGCCTTTCCGCTTGCTGTTCGTGCGCTTTAGCGCTACGGCGAAATTTGAACCCCACGCCCACTGAAATTATTGTCGCAAGAACGACTACGCCGATTTTAATAAGTTCAATTACTGTTTCGTTCATGGTTTTCTATTCCTTAGAACTTCGTCCAACAATTGTTTGTTCTGGTCTTCTAAATGCTTTATCGTGGCGTCGGTTCTACTCTTGTACGCATAGAGCGCGATTATCAATAATGTAGGCGCTAACCCGATCGCGGCCACGGCTTTGACGACTTCCCCGATCCCCGCTGCTTCGGTTTGTAGCAAGAGCAAAACACCCATGTTATTGCTCGCTGCCTCACGTCAATCAATTCCTCCCCTTAAATCCTTGGCAATCCGTGAGGAAGTGCCTCCATTACACTGCACTTATACACCCAATGATTCTGGTATGCAAAAGCCCTCTAGTCTCGTCCTAGTTTTACTACTACAGGCCGAACGAGGATAGCCTTTCTTTAGTAACGATATAGTTGACTCACCTAAGGCCGGAGGCAATTGCGTGTCAAGGGGTAATTTGAGGAACGCCATGGATGGCCCTGCTATCCGTTTGCTTTGTCATTGACGCTGGGAGATCGGGTTAGCTTTGCGCAGCAAATCAAAACCTATGCGAACAACGAAGACTTTGATACTCGCTACTCGCCAAGAAAAGTGACGGCGATTCGAGAAAGAGCGATATTTGGACGGCCTGATATGGAAAGATGCAGCACGAGCCATGTTGAAAGGTTCAATTTGGAATTGAGGATGATGGCTCGCCGCTTCACCAGACTGACTCTGAGCTACTCGAAAAAACTGAGCAACCATCGAGCGATGATTGCCTTAGCGATTGCCTATCACAATCTTTGCCGATACCACCAGACGTTGAGAGCAACCCCTTGCATGGCTCAGGGAATCACGAAAACGATTTGGAGCATTGAAGATTTGCTGACAGCAACGATCTAGGGCGCGTATAATCGCCGGTCGGTTAACTCTGAAGTTGTGTCAATCAGAAGTCCGAACAAGGAGGCGGAATGAACGCGTCTCAACAGATTTTCGTTTTGTTCTTTGCCATCTTCTGGGGAACGTCGTCGAATGCTTGGCCTCGATGGAAACCGTTTCATTGGACTTTCTTTGGTTCCTCACGACGGATTACGATGAGAGTGATTTTGTCGATGGTGCTTCTTAATGTCATTCCCGTAATTTATTTCGCTTGGGCCATTCAACGGTTGGCGCATATAGGCTCGGTCGCCCCAAATACAAAGGCCGTGTTGTTTGGGGTGGTTCCTGCTTTCGCGGTATTCGGGTTGTATCGCTTTTGGTTCAGCGTCATTGAACTCTTTCCTACGGTCTTCTACTATCGAGACGCTGCCGATATGGCTAGGGCTGGCAAGGATTACCTGATCTGTGTGGAACCTAGCATAGAGAGTCTACATCTCAAAAAAGCGTGGTGGTGGTGGAAAAACGCTTTCTTCGGACTGCTCTACGTAGCGATCTCAAGCCTCCCACTGTTCTGGGTCTAACAACCTAGCAACAATCTAATATCCCAACACCAAAAATTCTTACTTGACAGCGTGAGTATGATCGAAGCCTACAAATGAAATCGTCAGGTCGAGGTAGGCCTTTGCAATCAGTGACGAACGTCTCTATGATGCGGGACATGGAAGCAGTCGCGGAAGCGCGCGAACCGCGAAACATTACAATTCATCACGGCGATCCTGTACAACGCTGACGTGTTAATCACGACTGTAGCGCCTACGACGCACTCGGGCCGGTGATTGTGCATGTGATTGCAGTAGGCGATTATGTCCCCGTAGCGATTCTTTCTCGCCTTGCCGTGAGCGGCCATTATAGTTTTGTGCTCAACTGACAATTGAACGGTAATTGCGGGAAGCCCAGCTTTTTCATAGAGCACGAGATCGATGTTGCGAACGGTTCTGCCAGTAGATACGCTGGCATTCTTGAGCGGGATAAGGTTGTGTGTCCGCACTAGCTCGCCAATGCCCTGAGGTGAGGCAATACAAAGATCGTCCGTTACGTATTTCGAGAGAGCGTTAGAGTTTGCCTGCGCTCTGGGATTGAAACCGAGGTTGGCGTTCACCCATTGGACATATCGTTCGGGCCCTTGCATGTTCGCGCCACGCTAACATCGCATCCGTTTTGCCAGCAAACCATAGTTATACTACGGCAAACGCCAGAATGCGCTTGCAATTAGGGGCGGAATCAGCGAATATTGGCAGCTTGCAAACAGGTGTCCGGTGACCCCAGTGGGTCAAGCTATGCGGACTTCCGAGAAGCCAGCCGACACTTTGGACAACTACTGGATTTGAAAGGAAGACAATAAATGCCACCAGAGCTTCAAGAGAACGCCCCAGCCTCTTCTGCGCCCGCGTTTAGAATCGATGAAAAGTTGCATCAGATACTGTCTCGAGCTGACGAACCGCGGGCGACGCTGGTAGAGAAAGCTCAGCCGGAAGTTTTACCGGAACCGCCATACCCGATCCACGCCGATCCGCAGCCGATGACCAAATCGGAATATCAAAAGCTGAACGCGATCCGTACCTGGAAAACCTGGGGAGCTCCATATTTCAAATCACGCTGGTACCGAAACGACCTGCGTCCAATCATTCCTTATTTGTTCACCGAGTGGAAATGCAACCTGGATTGTCATTATTGTTGGTCTTATAACAACAAGGTGAAGGGCATGACTGAGGATACTGCCAAGCGCTCAATTGATTGGCTGCATTCGATCGGGTCGCGCGTGTTGGCGCTGATGGGCGGCGAGCCTTTGCTCCGGCCCAAGTTCATTCACAAGATCGTTTACTACGCCGCCAAGAAAAATACCTTTGTCTACTTGCCGACCAATGGTCGCTTAATGAAGCCCGACGTAATCGATCGGCTCGGCGACGCCGGCGTGGCCACGGTGAATCTCGCCGTCGATTCAGTTAAAGACCGAAAGTCTCTGCCGAAGGCGCTCGATCCGATTCGTCCTTACTTTGATTATCTGGTAAAGCGGCAACATCACTATGGCTACACGGTAATGTTCAATATCAATATCTGCCGCAACAATCTTGACGACGTGAAAGAACTGACGGAGATTGCGCACGACAACGGCATCGCGACCGATTATCACATCAACGAATCGCCGATGACTGAGCAAACGCACTTCAAACACCTGGACGAGAATGTCACCTATCTCACGCCTGAAGATTGGCCCAAGGTCGATGACTTGCTCGACTATCTCGACGCCAAACGGCACAACGAAGGCTACAAGATGGTCAATCAGAGCAAACATATGCAGGACATGAAGCAGTTGATGCGTGGCGAGGTCCCACCCTGGAAGTGTCGCGCGGGCCAGAACTCGCTGATTATTCGTACCGACGGCACGCTGGCGCCTTGCTTCCCGATGTATTCAGTTTCGCATGACTGGGGGACGATCGAAAATCCGAAGTTCGATGTCGCCCAGCTGGATGAGATGAAGCAGGAGTGTTCAAAACATTGCCTGTCGACCTGCAACTACATTCTCGCCTATTGCTATGACACCAAACGCGTGATCAAATGGGGTCTGAAGCAGGCAATGCACGGCTTCAAGGGATCGACTGACACAATTCAATAACCAGTAAGCGAACGCGTTCAATAACAGCGGGCCCGCGAATCTCCGGTCGCGGGCTCGCTGTTTTGTTTGGGCGTTTTTTAGCCCCGTAATTGCACTTCAATTTTGAGATTCTTAAGGATGATTTTGTGATTAACGCGGCCAGACAACCTGACCGGTTCTGTCTATGAAACTTGTAACCAGACCATTCGAGGTTATGGTTTCAACTCGAGCCAATCCGCCGGAGAACGACGACGCATAGCGGAAGTTTCCCGAAATCACTCTCTTCCCGGTCTTATCAATGAAGTAGGCTTCGTCGCACTCTGAGACGGCTGCCAGGCCTTCGCTAAACGTCTCGGCGTAATTGAACACCTGAGGAATGACTATTCTTCCGGTCTTGTCGATGTAGCCCCACATCATCGACGCCCCCGAACGATTACCGGAAGAGTCTGCCGGGCACCAGACCACCTCGCCGCGAACCTTAACCGGCGCCAGCCCTTCTCTAAAGCTTTCGGCGTCTTCAAACTGCGGCCCAATGACGATCTTGCCGTTCTTGTCGGTGTACCCCCACTTGTCTCGGACTTCGATCGGCAACAGGCCTTCCGAGAAAGAGCTGCTCTTTGGTCCATAGGCAGTCGAGATCGGAATCTTCCTGCCGGTCCGATCATAGTAGGCAACTGTGCCCCTCAACAGCACGCCGGCCAGGCCTTCATGAAATCCGACCGTCACATCGAGCGGAACCTGAAAGACGATTTTTCCGGCGTGATCGATGAACGCGCCATGATCAGGATCGCCCAGGTTGACGGCGGCGAGTCCCTCACTGAAATCTTCCGCGTGCGTGAACTTCATCGGGATGACGAGGTTGCCGGTCTTGTCAATGTAACCCCATTTGCCGGGGTTCGCGATTAGGCCGATGCCGTTTCGTCGTTGACCGTTATTGACGGCTGCAACGCCTTCAGAAAAATTGTTGACGACGTCGTACTTCGCCTCAATAACTACCCGGCCGGAGGTATCGATGAAAAGTTTCTTTTCGCCTGTTTTAACTAAAGCCAGACCTTCATGAAAATCGCGCGCATCATCGAATTGCAGGGGGATAACGACCTTTCCGGCGCGATCGATGAAACCAAATTTGCTTTCCTTCTCAACTGGGAAGAGCTTCTTAGGTTCTGGCTGTCGAGCGCAGGGACTTATGACGACAAACAAAACTATTAGTGCCAGCGAAAAGAAACGAGTTTTTGCCATTTGCGTCAGATGTCTTCCAATACTCAAATTCGCTTTCCGGTTTCAGTTGCCGCGAAATTTCGGACGAACGCGGGCCAGGCATCATACAGATAAAGCGAGAAGGGAATCCACCAGATCAGATCATTTGTCAGGCACAGGATGATTGTTGATTTGGGCCACGCTCCATTCCAAATTAATACGGCGAGACCAATCGGCCCAAGAATTTTTCCGAGCAGTCCAACAGCAGCCAGCAACCAGCCGCGTTCAGGTGCGCGCGCAACTTCAAGGTAAAGAATTCCATACAAGCCTACGACCATGCCGAGACAGGCGAAGATCTGCGGATGATTTAGCGGTGGCAATCCGGAAAATCTGAACAGCCATTGCGGATCGTAAACTGAGTGAATGCCCCAGCCGATGTTGTAGACGCCCGCGGCCCAGAAGACGAGGCGATGAAACTTTCGTCGAGGGATCACCAGTAATCAGTTTGCCGGACTTGGTTTGGGTACTGCCGGCGGCTGATTGTACTAAGTTGTTTTGCGCCCGTCGATAATTTCAGGCGTGATGCGATAAAGAGCAATGTCAACTTCGCGGCCAATAGCGTCGAGCTGCGTTGCACTGATTGCCGGGCTTAGTGAAGGGTTGCGTTCGGTGATTAGCTTCATGCCGCGCTGATTTTCCTCTGCTTTTGTGACGCGCTCCGCTCGACCTATCACCATGACGCTGCGCCAGTGTGAGGAATCCGTAACTTCCTCGACCTGCAAACAGACTTGAGGGTTGACCCCGATAAATTGAGTCTTCATCCCTTCAGTCGTGAAGAAAAAGAGCTCCTTACCGTCGTATGCATAATGCATAGGCACAACATAGGGTCGCCCTTCGCGCGAACAACCGAGATGGCCGAAGCTCTCGCGTCGCAGGAGCGCGTGCATTTCCGCGGGCGACATGTCTTCTACTCTTAGCATCTTGCAAATCAGAATCTATCGAGCCGGGCTGCTAGTCAAGCCGTGGTTGTTAGTTTCACCCACCTGGGCGTGCCGCGCCTTCCAGTGCTGTTCCTGAGGCGGCTTGGCCCAACCCCAAAAATCGGCCTTGCTGAATTTTACCAAGTTCGTCTGACCAGAGATCTTTTCTTGCGAAAGGCCTCTCTGGACTCCCGCCGCAGAGCGGAGCAACGTCCATGCCCGATTTCAATTCATCGAATTCAATCGATTAACTAAGGAAATCTGAGATCGAAACTATTGGGAAGGGGGATCAATCCGCAGTCGGCGGGCCTGTTTGCGAGAGAATCCGCAGAGAGAAGTTTGCTCTGCGGGTTATAATGCGCGCCTAATCCGCGCCGCCTAATTGTGACGTTATCGGAAGCTGCTCATGAACCCGCTGTCCACGAACTCGACTGAAGGATGAAAGATGAAACACTGTCTCACCTGTAATCGAATTTATGAGGACGACACACTTGTTTTTTGTTTGGAGGATGGCACGCGGCTGTCTGCTTCGTATGCTCCTCACGTGACGGGGCAAGGGCCTGGTGCTCGTGACACTAATCCGCCAAGCACTTTAATTCTAAACTCCGGATCTGAGACGAGTAATCAAATGCCTTTGCGTCCGACAATTCCGGCCGGGCCCTTCGGCTCGCCGCCGGAAATGCTTCACGGCCAGCGGTCCCAAAAGAGCTTCGGTAAATTCTGGATTGTCCTCAGCGGAATGCTCGGGCTGGCTTTGATTGCGTTGGTAATTCTGCTCGGCTATTCCAGGTGGAACGCCGGCAATGAGCCCACGTTCGAACGGGCCCGAGTTACGACCAATGAGGCCACAAACAGCAATATTCCAACAAGTACAAATACGAACACAAATGGACATCCAAACCAAAAGACTGAACTGAACACAGTTGAGAATGAAGATCTCCAATGGCTGGCAGGGTCATGGGAGGGCGAGGGTTATCAAAGTGATACCAGGACGACGTGGCTCGTTAAGCTGACGGCTCGAGAGGGCACGTACCTGATTAACTATCCAACCATTCCCTGCAGCGGAAAATGGATCCTGGCGAACCACCATAGTAACGGCGCGAGCTTTGACGAAGTCATCACCCAGGGAACGGATCGTTGCGACAAGAATGACCACGTGATGATGGAAAAAGTTAGTGATTCTGAAATCTCATGCAAGTACACCCGCGCCAAAAGCAGAGTTGTGATTGCTACCGCGGTGCTGACCAGGAAGTCGAAATAAGTTACGAATCCTGTCCACTCTTATGAATACTCGTCGCCAATTTCTAATTACAGCGCCAATTGCCGTGCTGGTCGCCGCCTCTTGCCGCAACAAGACCGGGTCATCCACCTCGCAATCGACGCCGCTCACACCGGGCGCGCCACCGACATTCGGCACCGGCGCTGGTTCCGGTCCCGCGGTCTCGCCGGCGACGTTCGCTGAAGCTGAGAAGCTGATGCAGGTAACGATGACCGACGCCGAGCGGCAGCAGGCGGCTGATACGTGGCGGACATCGCTCGCGCAGTATCTGGAGCGTCGCACCGGCCCGCGTAAGTTGACGATTGCGCCCGCGGACGCGCCCGCGACTCTTTGGAACCCGATGCTGCCGGGCAGCGCCGCATCGGCGTCGCGGGATCGATTCGTAAGATCAAAGGCCGATAATGACGCGCTGCCTGGTTCCGATGACGTGATTGCTTTCGCGCCGGTGACGCAGTTGTCCAGATGGATCGAGTCACGAAAACTTACATCCGAAAGACTCATGAGCATATATCTCGATCGTATCGGCCGGCTTGACGGAAAGATTCGCGCGGTCATCACGGTAACTAAAGATCATGCGATCGCGCGGGCCAGGACCGCCGACACAGAGATCGCTGCCGGCAAATACCGCGGTCCATTGCACGGCATTCCTTACGGCGTAAAGGATCTGCTCGATACAAAAGATATTCCCACGACTTACGGCGCTGAGCCTTTCCGCAACCGCGTGCCGGCGGCGGACTCCGCCGTCGTGCGCCGTTTGGACGATGCGGGCGCGGTGCTGGTTGCGAAGTTGTCGCTCGGTGCGCTCGCGCTCAACGACATCTGGTTCGGCGGACAAACGATGAATCCATGGGTTTTGGAGGAAGGAGCGTCAGGATCGAGTGCAGGGCCGGGAGCCGCCACGGCCGCGGCGCTCGTGGCATTTTCAATTGGAAGCGAGACTGGCGGAAGCATTGTCAGTCCGGCGATGCGCTGTGGGGTAACCGGTTTGCGACCCACGTTCGGCCGCGTACCGCGCACAGGCGCCATGACGTTGTGTTGGTCGCTCGACAAGCTTGGTCCTATGACCCGGACCGTTGAAGATGCGATGCTTGTCCTTAACGCGATCTCCGGTCCGGACGCAGGTGACCCGTCGAGCATGCCGAGTCATCTCGACTTCGATGCGACGGCGCCGGTTGCCGGCGTCAAAGTCGGCTATATCGCGCAGTGGATGAAAGAAAGTCCCGCGACCGATGTGGATCGTGCCGCGATGGAAACGATGAAGAAGCTAGGAATGCAGCCGCAGGAAGTAACTCTTCCTGATTGGCCGTACAGCTCGCTAATGCCCATTTTGTTCGCCGAAGGCGCGGCGTCATTCGAGGAGCTGGCGCTTAACAATCAACTCGGCTCACTGAAGGTCCAGGTTAAGGACGCGTGGCCCAATTTGTTTCGCCAGGCGCGATTTCTTTCCGCGGTCGACTTTGTGCAGGCTGATCGACTACGGCGAAAGGTTGCGCTCGAGATGGCCCGCGTGTTCAGGGAAGTCGACGTGCTGATCGTGCCGTCGTTACGCGACGAACAACTCACCATCACGAATTTCACCGGTCATCCGTCGCTCACTCTGCGCGCGGGATTTGTCGAAGTGGCGGAAGCGCGCAGCGACTGGGCACCGGACCCGGCGAATCCGCTGCCGAAGTTCAATCCGCCCCGCCGCGTGCCGCACGGGATCACGATCCTCGGCCGGCTGTTCGACGATGGATTGATCGGGCAAGTGGGGCTGGCGCTCGAACGGGAGTTTGGCGTGGTGGGAGAGAAGCCCGCCGGGTTCTAGAGGGCATTCATGTCCTCTTAACCTCATTTGCGAGGCGTGTAAACCCGCCGTCAAAAGTAATCGGAAGAATTTAGCCTTCATATTCGTCTAAAATTCATGAAACGACTATATCGGGTAACGTTACTTACTATCTTGCCTCTGGTTTTCTGTGCGTCCGTCTACTCAAAGGGCAGTCCCGATAAGATCCTGATCACCGGTGGCAATCCGTCACAACCGATAGAGGTCAATGATCGCGAGACGCTGTAGCAATTCGATCCGTGGAATGGGAAATTCATCGATTGGACAACACGATCAATCGTCGCGCTCACGGGTTAAAGCCCCAGCTACCAGGTCTTGTTCTACATGAAATGGAAGAGCAGACCTACAGACCTTGGCGACCTCTCGTTGATTTATCAGCTTTGGTATTGCCGCGGTATTCCGCCCACGTTTTCGCGATTCAGGCGTTTTTGGAACGCCTTGAGGGGTTTAGCGCACGTTTCGTGCCAACCTCGATTGGGTGAGGAACGGGCGCGCTGCCGATTCAGAGAACTCAAGCGGCGTTTGTGCGAATTTTTGATCGACGATAGGCAGTGAAACCGAACCAAAGCCCGTAGAACAAGACGAGCCCTCCGCCAGCGACTATAATCCCAGCGACCGTCGATTCAGTAACTTTGCGGATCAAAGACATAATTCGATGACTACGATCGAAAGACTGCACCAGAACGGAATTCTACGGACTGGCTCACCTGCCCGCGGATTCAAATACAAAGATGCCGACGGAAAGAAAATCAGCGCGGAAGATCGAGCGAGAATTGATGATCTAAAAATTCCGCCGGCCTGGACTGACGTTGCGATCAGCGCCTCGCCGACCGGCCGGGTGCAGGTTGTCGGTCAGGACGCGGCTGGGCGTTGGCAATATCTTTACCATGATAGTCATGTCCGAAATCAACAGCGGAAAAAATTTAAGCGGCTGATTAGCTTTGGCGAGAGCCTCCCGGCGATGCGCAACAGTGTTCGTCAGGACCTGCAACAATCCGAACTTTCGCGGGAGCGGGTGATGGCGTCGATCTTGAGAATTCTTTCAATGAGTTTCATTCGCCCGGGCAGTGAAATATACGCGAGCGAGAATGGGAGTTATGGAATCGCGACACTTCGACCCAGACATGTCTCAGTTAGAGGCGACGAGATCATTTTCGAATTTACCGGCAAAGCGGGAAAGGATCATCGGCGCGAGATTCGCGACCGTCAGGTTGCTTGCGTGCTGAAAGAGCTTTTGAAATATTCGAACCGCCGAGTTTTCAAATATCGTAACGGCGACGGAACACTTGTGGATGTCAAGAGCGACGCCATCAATCGCTATATCAAAGAAGTGATGGGCCATCGATTCACCGCCAAGGACTTTCGCACCTGGGCGGGGACCCTGATTTGCGCGTGCGCACTGGCCCGCTCGATGAATTCAAACGACGGGAAGCTGCCGCCGGCGCAAGGAATTGTGGGGGCAATTAAGGAAACAGCAGAAGCGTTGGGTAACACGCCGGCGATTAGTCGCGATGCATATATCTGCCCGGAGGTAATCAGATCGTTCGAGAAGGGACAAGTCCTTAAACGATACTTTGAAAACATCAATCAACTGATCGCCTATCGGGGGATAAGGCTGCACCCAGCCGAACGGGCCTTACTGAGATTACTAAAGAAACAAGAGTATCAAGATTCACACTGAGTGGAGCCTTACACCCCGACGTGAACATTGCTGGTTCGGCGGAATCGGTTTTCACGATGACGGACCCACGCGCGTAATTCCATCTGGCTGAGGTGTCCGGACCCGGGAGTATCCGGCTCGAATTGAAGAAACACCGCCAAATGCAGCAATTTGCCGCGCAAATCCTCAAAAAGCGGTTTACAGACCCCTACAAAAAGATATATAAATAAGTTCCCCGTTGAAGTTTGGCCCGTTTCTCCCAGAGTTTAGTTTCCCCTTGTTGTTCCCGACTTAATTTTCCCCCATATTTGGACTATCTCTGACCGATTTGCGCCAGGTCGGCCACGGGCTCAATCCTGGAACCTCTCCTCTGCAAGGCAATTCGAAAGGACATCTATGCGAACCCAAATCCCGGCCACGGATTCTCTAAACAGCAAGCTGCTCTTAAAGACGCTGGTCGCCTTCAAAAAGGGCGACTTCTCGGCAAGATTGCCAGGCGAATGGACCGGCGAAGCCGGCAAGATCGCCGACACACTCAACGACATTATTGAGTTGAGCGATAAAACCGCGAAGGAACTCGAGCGGGTGAGCCGCGTTGTCGGCAAAGAGGGAAAGATCATGCATCGGGCGGCCGTACCCGCGGCCGGCGGTTCGTGGCTGCGAATTGTTGATTCGACAAACTTACTCATTGACGACATGGCGCGGCCCACCAGCGAGATGGCGCGCGTAATCGGGGCCGTCGCCAACGGTGACCTCTCAGAGCGAATGGCGCTGGAAGTTGAGGCGCGTCCGTTGAAGGGCGAATTCCTTCGCACCGTAAAGATCGTCAACTCAATGGTTGATCAGCTTGGGTCATTCGCTTCGGAAGTAACCCGTGTGGCGCGCGAAGTGGGTACAGAAGGAAAACTCGGCGGCGAAGCCAAGGTCAAGGGCGTCGCCGGCACGTGGAAGGATCTGACCGACAGCGTTAACTCGATGGCCAGCAACCTGACCAGCCAGGTGCGCAACATCGCGGAAGTTACCACCGCCGTCGCCAACGGCGACCTGTCCAAAAAAATCACCGTCGATGTGAAAGGTGAAATCCTCGAACTGAAGAACACCATCAACACGATGGTGGATCAGCTTAACTCGTTTGCCTCAGAAGTGACGCGCGTCGCCCGCGAAGTCGGTACTGAAGGAAAACTCGGCGGCCAGGCGTCCGTGCCCGGTGTGGCGGGGACCTGGAAAGACCTGACGGACAATGTGAATTCAATGGCCAGCAACCTCACTGGCCAGGTCCGCAACATCGCGGAAGTAACCACCGCGGTCGCCAATGGCGATCTGTCAAAGAAAATCACTGTCGACGTTAAGGGTGAGATTCTCGAATTGAAGAACACCATCAACACGATGGTAGACCAGTTGAATTCGTTCGCGTCGGAAGTAACCCGCGTGGCCCGCGAAGTGGGTACTGAAGGAAAACTCGGCGGCCAGGCGCAGGTGATGGGCGTTGCCGGGACCTGGAAAGATTTGACCGACAACGTGAATTTCATGGCCGGCAATCTTACCGGCCAGGTGCGTAACATCGCCGAAGTAACTACGGCGGTCGCCAATGGCGACCTTTCAAAGAAGATCACGGTCGATGTGAAGGGCGAGATTCTCGAACTCAAAGACACGATCAACACAATGGTGGACCAGCTCAACGCTTTCGCTTCGGAAGTGACGCGCGTGGCGCGTGAAGTCGGTTCGGAAGGAGAACTTGGCGGCCAGGCAGATGTGAAGGGCGTGGCCGGAACCTGGAAAGACCTGACCGACAGCGTCAACCTGATGGCCGGAAATCTGACGGGGCAGGTCCGCAACATTGCCGAGGTGACAACGGCCGTCGCCAACGGCGACTTGTCGAAGAAGATCACCGTTGATGTGAAGGGCGAGATTCTTGAATTGAAGAACACCATCAACACGATGGTGGATCAGCTGAACGGATTTGCTTCAGAAGTAACACGTGTAGCTCGCGAAGTGGGAACCGAAGGAGAACTTGGCGGCCAGGCTGATGTGCGCGGCGTGGCCGGAACCTGGAAAGACTTAACCGACAGCGTGAATTCAATGGCCGGAAACCTGACCGCGCAGGTCAGAAACATCGCGGAAGTTACCACCGCGGTTGCGAACGGTGACTTGTCCAAGAAAATCACCGTCGATGTGAAGGGTGAAATCCTCGAATTGAAGAACACCATCAACACGATGGTGGACCAGCTTAGCTCGTTCGCTTCGGAAGTAACCCGCGTGGCGCGCGAAGTCGGCACCGAAGGAAGACTGGGAGGCCAGGCAAAGGTGATGGGTGTGGCCGGCACCTGGAAAGACCTGACTGACAACGTGAACTTCATGGCCGGCAACCTTACCGGCCAGGTGCGCAACATCGCGGAAGTAACTACCGCCGTTGCCAACGGCGACTTGTCCAAGAAGATCACCGTCGATGTGAAGGGCGAGATTCTCGAACTGAAGAACACCATCAACACGATGGTGGATCAGTTGAATTCATTCGCTTCGGAAGTGACGCGCGTGGCGCGCGAAGTCGGCACCGAAGGAAGACTGGGAGGCCAGGCAACGGTGATGGGTGTGGCCGGCACCTGGAAAGATCTGACCGACAACGTGAATTTCATGGCCGGCAACCTTACCGGCCAGGTGCGCAACATCGCGGAAGTAACTACCGCCGTTGCCAATGGTGACCTCTCAAAGAAGATCACTGTCGATGTGAAGGGCGAGATTCTCGAATTGAAGAACACCATCAACACGATGGTGGACCAGTTGAATTCATTCGCTTCGGAAGTGACGCGCGTGGCTCGCGACGTCGGCACGGAAGGAAAACTGGGTGGCCAGGCCGACGTGCGCGGCGTGGCGGGAATCTGGAAGGATCTGACCGACAACGTAAACTCCATGGCCACTAACCTGACAAACCAGGTACGTGGAATCGCCCGCGTGGTTACCGCCGTTGCCAAAGGTGATCTGAAACGCAAACTGACGGTGGAAGCTAAAGGCGAAATTGCGGAACTGGCCGACACCATCAACAACATGACTGACACCCTGGCGATCTTTGCCGATCAGGTAACTTCGGTGGCGCGTGAAGTCGGTGTCGAAGGCAAGCTGGGTGGACAGGCAAACGTGCCGGGCGCGGCCGGCACCTGGCGGGACTTGACGGATAACGTCAATGGTCTGGCGGCGAATCTTACGAACCAGGTGCGCGCAATCGCCGAAGTATCGACGGCGGTGACCAAGGGTGATCTGACCCGATCGATTACCGTGCAGGCAGAGGGTGAGGTTGCCGCACTAAAAGACAATATCAATGAGATGATTCTGAATCTCAAAGATACCACTCAGAAAAATACCGAGCAGGATTGGTTGAAGACGAACCTCGCTCGCTTTACCCGAATGCTCCAGGGCCAGCGCGATATGAAGACCGTTGCGCAGATGGTCCTTTCGGAATTAGCGCCACTGGTCGAAGCGCAACAGGGCGTGTTCTATGTAAATCAGAGCAGTAACGGCGAGCCGTTGATGAGGCTGCTGGGCGGTTACGCCTACAGCAAACGTAAGAGCCTGGCCAACGAATTTCGTCCAGGTCAGGGACTGGTAGGCCAGTGCATGCTGGAGAAGCAGCGCATTCTGGTCACTAACATTCCGCCCAATTACGTTCATGTGAGTTCCGGCCTGGGAGAGGCCGCGCCGAATAACATTGTCGTCCTGCCTGTGTTGTTTGAAGGCGAGGTAAAGGCGGTAATTGAACTTTCAACTTTTCGGGTTTTCAGCGATACGCACCTGACGTTTCTCGATCAGCTAACCGAAAGCATCGGGATTGTGCTTAACACGATCGAAGCAAATACCCGAACTGAAGATCTACTGCTGCAATCGCAATCACTCGCCGCCGAGCTGCAAAGCCAGCAGGACGAACTTAAGAAGACGAACGAACAACTCGAGAAACAGGCCGAGTCACTACGCGAATCGGAAGAGTTGCTGAAGAGCCAGCAGGAAGAGTTGAGGCAAACGAACGAGGAGCTTCAGGAAAAGGCAGCATTGCTGGCCCGGCAGAAAGCCGAGGTCGAGGCCAAGAACCGGGAAGTTGAAGAGGCGCGCGCGGAAATGGAAGAGAAGGCCGAGCAGCTCGCGCTGACTTCGAAATACAAGTCGGAGTTTCTCGCCAACATGTCGCACGAGCTGCGGACACCGCTCAACAGCATGTTGATTTTGTCCCGGCAATTGGCCGAGAACTCAGATGAAAACCTGTCAACCAAGCAGGTACAGTTTGCTGAAACCATTCACTCTTCCGGCTCTGACCTGCTTTCACTAATCAATGACATTCTCGATTTGTCGAAGATCGAATCGGGAATGATGGGAATCGAAGTCTCAGATGTTTCCATCGACGACATCACTGAGCAATTGGAGCGCAACTTTCACCAGGTGGCGCAAGACAAGAACCTGTCCTTTTTCATTGAGCGCAGTAACGACCTCCCTCAGGACGTGTTAACAGATGACAAGCGTCTGCAGCAGATACTGATGAACCTGCTGTCAAACGCTTTCAAGTTCACTGACCAGGGGAACGTGCTGTTGAAGATTGCCGTGGCCCCCAAAGGTGAAAGGTATTTTCTGGATTCGCTCAATCGTGCGGAGCAAGTCATTGCATTCTCAGTCAGAGACACCGGCATTGGCATCCCTGTCGAGAAGCAGCGAATTATCTTCGAAGCGTTTCAGCAGGCCGATGGAACCACCAGCCGCAAATACGGCGGCACGGGATTGGGATTATCAATCAGCCGCGAGATTGCGCGCTTGCTGGGCGGCGAAATCCGGGTGACCAGTGCCCCCGGCGAGGGCAGCGTTTTCACTCTCTATCTGCCGCATTCGTACGTGCCGGCGCGAGCCGTATTGGTTCCGGCAGGCACGAAGCCCATCAAACAACTGAAAGAGGTCGAGGCTGCCTGGACGCCGGCCGAAACCTTTGACCGGGACGCCCTCGGTTTGGTATCCGCCGAATCGGCGTTGATCGTCGACGATCGCAACTCGATCGAAGAAGGTGATCGCGTGGCCTTAATCGTCGAGGACGATATCAATTTTGCGAATGTCCTTTTGGATTTCGCGCGCGAAAAAGGATTCAAGGGCATTGTGGCAATGGGCGGCCAAACGGCCATCGCCCTGGCCCGTAAATTCACCCCTACGGCAATTACCCTGGATATTCGGCTTCCTGATCGTGATGGTTGGACGATTCTGGATCGGCTCAAGCACGATCCGAAGACCAGGCACATTCCCGTCAACATCATCTCCGTTGAAGCGCATCGCCAAAGAGCGTTGCGGTACGGGGCCTTCAACCATCTGCAAAAACCGGTAAGTAACGAAGATCTCCTGAAGGCGTTCGACCATCTCACCACCTACGTACAAAGCGGTCCGAGGAAACTGCTCGTGGTCGAAGACGACGCCGCGCAGCGCATGGGCATAGTTGAACTGATCGGCAACGGCGACGTTAACACCACCGCCGTAGGGACCGGGGGAGAAGCTCTCACGATGCTGAAGCAGGAACGATTTGATTGTATGGTCCTCGATCTGAAGTTGCCCGACATGACCGGATTTGAACTGATCGAAAATCTGCAAAAAGAGAACGGCGGGGCCGATTTGCCGATCATCGTTTACACCGGAAAGGAACTGACGCGAAAAGAGGAACTACGTCTCAGGCGAGTTGCCGCATCAATCATCATCAAGCAAGCGGATTCGCCTGAGCGGTTGTTGGCTGAAACAGCGCTGTTTCTCCATCGCGTCGAGTCGAGCCTGCCCGAATCCCAACGCCGCATGCTCGAACAGGTCCGGCGGCGAGATCCGGCGCTCGCCGGCCGCAAAGTGCTCATCGTGGATGACGACGTCCGTAATATCTTCGCGCTCACGAGCACCTTGGAAGGTCACAACTTGAATGTGCTTCATGCCGAGAACGGCCGCGAAGGCATCAAACTCCTGAAAGCCAACCCTGATATTAACGCTGTGTTGATGGACATCATGATGCCCGAGATGGATGGGTACGAAGCAATCAGCGCAATTCGTCAGATGGAAGAGTTCCAACATCTTCCAATCATCGCCTTAACTGCCAAGGCCATGAAAGCCGATCGCGATCACTGTCTGGAAGTGGGCGCGTCCGACTATATCTCGAAACCTCTGGACATTGATCAGTTGCTGTCGCTGCTACGAGTTTGGCTTTCCCGGCAGGATGAAGACAATGAATAATTCGCAAGCTAAAGAACGCATCAATATTTTGATGGTCGACGATAGTCCGAGGAACCTGCTGGCACTCGAAGCCATGTTGCGCGCCCCGGACAGAAATCTGGTGACGGCGGCATCCGGTGAAGATGCACTGCGATACCTGTTGGACCACGAAGCTGCCGTTGTGCTGTTGGACGTTTACATGCCGGGGCTCGATGGTTTAGAGACAGCAGAACTGATCCGCGGCCGTCAGAAGTCGCAGAACATACCGATAATTTTTCTCACCGCGAATACGACCGGAGTCCGCCACTTGAGCCGAGGTTACGCCCTGGGCGCGGTTGATTACATCGTGAAGCCCGTCGAACCGGAGGTTTTGCGGTCTAAGGTGGCGGTGTTTGTCGAGTTATTTAAGAAGACGCAACAGATTAAGCGGCAGGCTCAGTTGCTGCGCGCAAAGAACCTGGAACTCAAGAATGCAAACCTCGCGCGGCTCAATATGCTGATTGATCTGGGCTATGAATTATCGGCCGAACATGATCCCGCACAGGTGCTGACAAAGTTTTGCCGCTCGAGCCGGCGGATAGTCGGCGCTGAACAGGCGGCCGTCTGCATGTTCGATCCGGACGCGAAGTCCTGCCGTCATTTCTTTCATTGCACCACGGATAAAGAGACTGTTTCGGCGAGTGTGATTCCCGAGGTGGTTCAACGAGCGTTGGATCGCCTGGTTGACGAACGACGAACGCTACGCCTGAGCGAAGCCGACGATTTCCTGTTGGAAGCCGAGATCGAGTCCAGTGTCGTGGGCTCGTTTTTGGGTGCGCCGATTCTCTCGTCCGCGGGCGTCTCAGGCTGGATTTACCTGGTTAATAAAGTTGATTCCGATGATTTCAGCGAGGCTGACGAACGCCTGGCAGCTACTTTGGCTACCCAGGTATCGGTGGCTTACGAAAATGCGAGACTCTATACCGAAGCGGAGGAACACGCCCGGGAACTGAGCCAGGAGATTGCCGAGCGCGAACTGATCGAACAGGAACGAGCTCAGTTGCTGATCAGCGAACAGGCGGCTCGCGCCGAAGCCGAGCTGGCAAACCGCACGAAAGATGAATTTCTCGCAACCCTTTCGCACGAATTGCGAACGCCGTTGACGGCCATTCTGGGTTGGAGCCAGATCGTCAGCCAGAACAAACTTGACCACTCGCAATTGGCTCATGGGCTGGAGACGATCGAGCGCAACGCTCGGATACAGGCGCAGTTGATTGAGGACTTGCTGGACGTGTCGCGGATTATCAGTGGGAAGCTTGAAATGAAAAACGATCCGGTGGATCTTTCATCCGTGATTGCTGCCGCCGAGGACTCGTTGCATCCAGCCGCAAAAGCGAAGGGAATCAAAGTCGAAACTTCGCAGCCGGATTCGAATTTTGTGGTGCTGGGAGATGCCGGACGTCTGCAACAGGTATTCTGGAACTTGTTTAGCAACGCCGTGAAATTCACGCCCAGCGGAGGTCAAATCAACGTCAAGATTGACCGGCAAGATACGCAGGTCCAAATTAAGATAAGTGACACCGGCATAGGTATCGGATCTGAATTCCTGCCACACATCTTTGATCGCTTTCGCCAGGCTGACGGTTCAACCACGCGGAGTCAGGGAGGCCTGGGTCTGGGGCTCGCAATCGTCCGCCACCTGGTCGAGCTTCATCACGGGAAAGTCGAAGCTCAAAGTAGCGGCGAGGATCTCGGCGCAAGTTTCACGGTCACTCTTCCCCTTGCTCCGGCTATGACTTCGGTCGCAACTGTTAATGGCGAAGAAAGAGAACTCGACAACCATCTTCTGGCGCTCGCGTCAGCGAAGATCTTTCAGGGACTGAAAATTCTGGTTGTCGATGACGAGGCCGACTCGCGCGATCTCTTGAGCGCCGTCCTCACTCGCTGCGGCAGCGAAGTCCGCTGCAGTGCCTCTGCAGCCGAGGCGATTCGCGCTTTTGACGAATGGAGTCCGGACCTGCTGGTGAGCGATATCGGCATGCCCAACGAAGACGGCTACAGCCTGATCAAAAGAGTAAGACGACTCAAATCCTCGCGAGCTAAGAAGATCCCGGCCGTGGCGCTGACTGCCTATGCAACCGAAGAGGATCGGCAACAGTCTTTATTGGCAGGTTTCCAGATGCATCTGGTCAAACCCATAGATCCCGAGGGTTTTGTTACCTCAATCGCGGCCGCGCTGGGACGCGAAGAACCAGCAGACAAAACGATTACGAACAAGTAAGAAAGCGGCCGGACTGAAGCATTGATGCTAATCCCGCCGTGCGGCGAAATGTACGCGTTGCCGGCAAGAGCAGCGTGCGATCTCGTTGTTGTCAGGTTAGCGGGAGAGTTCTCGCGATTTCTCGCCCTCGGTCATTGACTCACGCGTAACATGATTACCCCGTGCCTGGGAATTGTTACGGAGTATTCGGGTCCCGGCCATTCGATATTCTGGTGTAGCCAAAGATCTCGCAGGTGTGCCTTTTCACTGATTCCAAGATCCGCCCAATGCAGGGCGAGTTTTGCCGGATCGGCGGCGCGATTGAAGAGCGCCACGGCGCGGGCGCCACCCGAGAGCGATCGGGTCCAGATCTCCAGATCGCCGGACTTCCAAACCTGTTTGCCCTGCTTTCCGTCTTTGTCCTGATCGACGGCGATCACTTCGCGGTTAGTGAGAATCGCGAGGACCTCCGAAGTCATACTGCGAAGATCGTTGCCGGCCAGCAGGGGCGCCGCGAGCATGGCCCAAAGACTCATGTGTGTCTTATATTCGGTCTCAGTCATGCCGCCATTACCAATCTCGAGCATGTCGGGATCGTTCCAGTGGCCTGGCCTGGCCCATTGTGCCAGCTCGTCCTGGCTGAATCCGATTCGCGTCATTGAATCCCAGGCATCGCGAATATCGCCGGTGGTGCGCCAAAGATTTCCGCCCACATCAGCACCCCACTCCCAGACATCGAGGCGGCCGTACTGGCAGAGGCTGTAGACGATGGGCCGCTTCGTCTTCAAGAGCGCATCGCCCATTATCTGATAGACAGCGGGCATCTCTTCGTCGGTGTAAAGCGTGCGCGCTCCACACCAATCGTATTTCAGATAATCGATTCCCCACGCAGCATAAGTACGCGCGTCCTGTTCCTCATGGCCGTAAGTACCTTCATAGCCGGCGCAGGTATTCGGCCCCGGTGAAGAATAAATTCCCAATTTGAGTCCTTTGCGGTGCACGTAATCGGCGAGCGCTTTCATGTCAGGAAATTTTTTATTGGTTTGAATATTCCCGTTCGCGTCTCGGCCGGCCTCCCAGGTATCGTCGATGTTTACATATTGGTAACCGGCATCTTTCATCCCGTTGCTCGCCATGGCGTCCGCGATACTGCGCACGGTCGCGTCATCCACGCGACTTGCGAAGTTGTTCCAACTGTTCCAACCCATCGGCGGTGTTCGAGCAAGACCGTTGTCCGGAACCTTGTGCAGTGCCGGAAGAGGATTTCGCGGAGGCAGCGCGCCTTCGCCGGCGGGCGCGCGTACGGCCACCATTTCAGTGGGCTTGTCAGTGGGCCGGCGGCGTGTTGAGACATGCAACGCGTCGCCCGCCAATGTAACTTCATATTGAACCTTGCGATCAGTCTTACCGTCCCTCATCGCTGCGGTAATCGTAAAAGCCTCCGGGCCGCCCGAGCTTTCTGTGATGAGATAGAAGAACTGTGTTACCCGGATCGACCCGGTGATGCGCGGGCCTTCCTGCTTCAAATTGAGATAGGTCGTCCGGAAAGTACCGTCGGCATTCGGCGTCCGCACCACCCAGTTGCCGGTCAGAGGTTCCGCAGGTTGCTGCGCTGCCACCAATACAACGAAAAGAGTTACGAACAGGAAGAGCGTTATCGTAACAGTGGTGATAATCGCAAATTGAAGACTATGACCAGATTGACGTTTCGCGTCCATGAGAAATCAATTCTCCTTACCGTAATTTCGTGGCGCACCAGTCCTGATGCAACGGCAGTTAATGGCTCAGAAATTATTCTCGACACAGAAGAGATTAAGCTACCGGCCGCGGCTTTGCCGGTTGCGCCAATATGATGGTCGACGCTGGCGCGAGCCCGGCGGCCGCAGCTGTTATTCTGATCTCACCCGGCTGTTTCAACGCCTGCACAAACGCCATGCACAGTCCGTTGAAGGCACTACGGCTGCCTTCGCTTGATGAAAGGGGTTTGTCGGACTCATGGCAACTGGGATCACCGTTGCCCAAACCAATCAGGCTGCCCGGACCAGTGATCTTGAAACCGACTTCGTTGCCTGCGATTGGCATCAGCCGGCCCTGGGCGTCCCGTACTTCAACGGTAATGATGGACAAGTCTTCACCGTCGGCAGCGATCTTTTGTCGATCAGTACTGAGAGCGAGTTTGCCCGGTGCACCCGTTGTTTCCCGTTTTTCTATCAGCACCACTCGCCCGGATGACGAGCCCCGCGCCTCGAGCACATCGGGCGCATACTTCACCTTCCATTCTACGTGCGAGTTGCGCTCGATTTTTTTCGCTTGCTGCCACAGTTCCCGCGGACGCGGCCAAAGCTCTTTTCAAAAGATCGCGACGTGTCCAGATCGACATCGAATTCCTCAGAGCATCAACTGTCCGCCGTTCACTTCAATCGTTTCGCCGACCACGTAACTGGATGCGTCTGAGGCCAGAAACGCGATCACTTCTGCGCATTCCTTCGGCGTCCCCAGGCGGCCAAGTGGAATTGAGGCCACAAAAGTTTGAAGCATTTCAGGTGTCGAGAATTTTTCGTGAAAAGGCGTGTCGATCACCCCGGGAGAAATAGCATTCACGCGCACGCCATGCGGAGCAAGTTCCTTTGCCAAGGCCTTGGTGAAAGTGATCAGGCCACCCTTGGCAGCCGCGTAAGGCCCGGCGCCTGGTCCGCCGCCGGTCCGTCCGGCGATCGAAACCACGTTGATGATAGCCCCCGTCCCGCGTTGAATCATCGCCGGCGCCACCGCTCGCGAACAGAGCACGGCGCTGGTTAAATTAAGATTCATAATCTGGTCCCAACGCTCCAGAGTCAGATCGACGATGCTCTGCCGCTCGATCAGCGAGCCGGCGTTGTTGACCAGAATATCGATCGATCCCAGGTCGGCGGTGGCGCGCGTCACCAGCGAACCGATCTCATCGGCTCGAGTAACGTCGGCGCGGATGGCGATCGCTTTTCCGCCTGCGGCGTTTATCGTGTGACATACCTGCTCAGCACCCGATTCATTTTGGTGGTAACCAACGGCTACGCGCGCCTGAAGGTCGGCCAGAACAACTGCGGTCGCAGCGCCAATGCCCGAAGACGCGCCGGTAATTAGCGCGACTCTATTCGTCAGATCCAAATAGTTTTGCACGTTTGCTTTCTCGGCTGGGTCCGAAGCTCATCCTTTGAATCTTCTGCATCGCCGATGATAGTTGCAGCGGCCAGTACAGTTAGGCGCTTTAGAGCTCCTGCCGCTTCACTTTTGCGAATTTCGTATCAGGCAGCGGGTGACTCTGCAGAATTGAGAACTCTTCGACATCTTTCAGAATGAACATCGGGACGTTAGGTGCGTGTTGCGCCTTGATGTGGCGCAACTCAATCGCCTTGACGTCGGAAAGAATGAACGCCGAACGCGCCTCATCTTTCAGGTAGGACACTTCAACATCACTCATCTGCATCCCTCTCACGTGCCGAATGAAGAAGCCATAGGCCGGCATTTCTCCCAACCTGGCAGGTTCAGGATAATCGTTTTCGTTTTCGGGTGGGTCCAGCTCGGCCTGTTGCCTGGTCCCTCCGCCTTTGTAGTAAATGCGAATATTGCTGAGTCTTACATCTTCAATGTCATGACCGGGAATACCGCTGATGATCGAGGCGTATTTCGGCTCGGCATTATAGACAATGACGTTGCTGATACTGACCCGTCGCAGCGCGCCCACCGGCGGACTCTGCGGCCCGCGCAGGCGACGGCCAAGCCGCAGGAAGATAGGTGAGTTGGCAACGTCGCGCATGGTGATGTTCGTGATTGCCACGTCTTCGAGCAATCCGCCGTCAACGGTCTCCAAAGCCAGTCCACGACAATAATCGAAGACACAATTGGAAATCGTTATGTTCTTAAAGCCTCCATTGGATTCAGTGCCGAACTTGATTCGTCCGGTTGGACCGCTCACCGTGTACCGTTTGTAATCTCGTTTGAAGGTGCCGTCCAGAAGCGTGCCTTCATCATAGCCACTGACCTGACAGTTGGTAATCGTGACGTTTTCGGTCGCGCGCGCGTAACCCAGAGCGAATGAACTCTTCGGACAGATACCGTCATCGAACGGCGAGTTGACGGTACAGTTTGAAATCCGCACGTTACGGCAAGCATCGATGTCGATGCCGTCGCGGTTTGTGTCAATCTTCAAATTATCGATCGTCAGATTGTCGACTCCGGTGGCCAGGATCGCGAAATGGCCGCCGTGCAAAATCGAAAGGTCGCGAATGATTACATTACGACAGAGCTTCAGGCTTATCGATTTGTTTCCCCACCCCGGCTCGACCACGTCGCGCGGATTCGGATAATCGAAAGGCATTTTTGGTTCGCTGGCTCGGGCCTTGTTCAGCGAATCATTTTGAGCTTGAGTGCGCGACTGCGAGCCGCTGCGAACGAGACCCCTGCCCCAGATCATCCCGGGCCCAAGGATGGACACGTTGGTCAGGTTCTCGCCCCAGATCAGACTGTTGTGCCAGTGGCTGTGGCCGAAGTCCTGATACTTGTCCCAATCGTTCGGTTCAGGCGGATCGTACTTGATGATGTTCGACGGACTCGCGGCGATAATCGTAGCGCCGTGATCGAGATACAACGCGATATTGCTTTTCAGGTGAATCGAAACCGATAGGTAATTGCCGGCCGGAAAGTAAACTGTGCCGCCGCCTGCCGCGGCCGCCGAATCAATTGCTTTGTTGATGGCTGGAGTATCGAGTGTTTTGCCGTCCCCAATCGCGCCGAACGCTCTTACGCTATAGACCCCTGAATCATTTGCCGGCGCGTGGTGGAGAGCGCGCGGAGAGAGCGGATGAACAATCGCCAGCAACGAGACAAACGCAACCAACACCGGGGACGAAGTCCGGGATCTCTCCTTAGTTTTCATCATAGTCATGACGCTAATGCAGATCGCTGCCTCGACCACTCCCTGATTCGAAAAAGCGCGGGAGCCAATAATACAGCAACGAGCTTCGCAATAACATGTTACCGGTAACGAACCGGGAGTGTTTCGCCCGGAGCTGAAGTATCAGGGTCGTTCGACATCCTGGCGTTGTCGTCCCGGCATTTCACTTAACTTCAGCTTGTCGCTTGCCTGATGATCGTTTGACAGTAGTTTTCGCTCTTGCGTATAGTGCGGCTGTTGGTTTTTGCGAACGGTAATGATTTTGGAAAGAATTCATTATTCGCGCTTTCGGGACTTCATCTTTATTTACCGCTTCTCTTTTTGGGAGGCGGACTGGCAGGCACGTGCGTGAAGGAGTGAACCCCGAGTAAAGAACAGCGAAAGTGATTCAGCCAGCCGCAAGCTCCGTAACGAGATTGCGGCCGGCTTTTTTATTTGGTTCTAAAATCGAGCGAAGCTCGGGCAAATAATTTGTAACCCCGGCACCGTAGAATTTGGTTGCCGGACGTGGCCAGGAACGAACGTCGCAAGGAGTTACTCGATGAGCATTAAGGACTGGCGAACTGAAATAAACATGCTTGACAGCGAGTTGCTTCGGCTGCTGAACAAACGCGCGCAGCTCGCGCTTAAGGTGGGCGAGTCGAAAACTGCTTCCGGCGTGCATCTCTGCGATCATACCCGCGAGCGCGAGGTGGTCGAGCGAATGTGTGAAGCTAATGAAGGGCCACTGGATGAGCGCGCGGTAGTCGAACTCTTTCGGGCCATTATTCATGAATCGCGGCGCATTCAAACGCGGGCGGCAGATCAGCCAGCCGGCGAGCCAGGTGAACATAAACTCGATTTAGCTCCAGGTCGCCTGAGGGTTGCGTTCCAGGGCGCGCCCGGCGCTTTCAGCGAGCAAGCAGCGGTTAAGCTGCTTGGTGAAGAGATTACTCTCGTGCCGCGCCCAACTTTCGAATCACTCTTTTCGGCCATCGACGACCAGAAGGCTGATTATATCCTCGCGCCGATTGAAAACAGTCTCGCGGGTTTTGTTCATACCTGCTTCGATTTGCTCCTGGATAGCAATCTCTACGTAATTGGCGAAGTCATCATTCCGATCAGTCACTGTCTCATCGGTTGTCCCGGCGCATCCTTCGAGACTATTCGCAGCGTCGAATCGCATCCGGTTGCGCTCGATCAATGCCGCCGTTTCCTGGCTGCTAATCCGCAGATCAAACGAATCGCAGCGGAAGATACCGCAGGCAGCGTCGAGCGGGTTGTCAGCCGCGGTGATCCAACGTGCGCGGCCATCGCCGGAAAAGGCGCCGCAGAGAAATATGATGGAGTGGTGCTGCGGGAGCATTTGGAAGATAGCAGCGAAAACTACACCCGTTTTCTCCTGCTTTCGCCGGTTAAAGATTTCTCCGTGGCTGCGGACAAGTTGTCGGTGGTAATCGAGCTTCCGCACCAGCCGGGCGCTTTGCACAGCGCGCTTGAACCTTTTGCACGGCGGGACATCGACCTGCTCAAAATTGAAGGCCGGCCAGTGAAAGGCCGGCCATGGGAATATTGTTTTTACCTGGACGTGCGCGGTTCGGCCAATGACAGTGAAGTCATCGAAACCCTGGCTGAGTTGCAACGCAGCCGCGTGGAGACGCGAATTCTGGGAGCTTATCGATCGGCAGCGATGCCGAATGATTAGATTAAAGCCATAAGTCATGATTCTAATCCTAACACCGAACATCGAACCCGAAAGCCCGAGCTATCAGCAATTGATTGCCCACCTTTCTCGCCTGCCGGATATTCAGGTGCGAGTGCATCGCGAGCATGGAGCCGAGCAAACGCTGACCGAGATTTATCTGATCGGCAACACATCGTCAATCTCTGCTGAAGAGATCCGAGACTTGCCCGCGGTCAAGCGCGTCGTACGTGTTTCGGAAGAGTATCGCGTGTTGGGGCGGCACCGTGGCGATCAGCGGCCATCGCATTTCGATTATCGGGGCCTGCGCTTTGGCCAGGACACGCTGCACGTATTCGCCGGCTTATGCGCTGCCGATACCAGAGAGCATGTCGAGTTGATGATGCGGGCCCTGCGCAATCATGGACAGGTATGCACTCGCATGGGGGCCTATAAACCGCGAACCAGTCCGTACTCATTTCAAGGGCATGGCAAGGATTGTTTGCCCTACGTTTTTGAATTGGCTGGAACTTACGGAATCAAAGTCATTGCGATGGAGGTCACCCACGAGTCGCATATCGACGAAATCCAGGAAGCGCTCCGGCTCACGGGAGACGCGACCGGCGTGATGCTTCAGATCGGTACGCGCAACACCCAGAATTTCGAGTTGCTGAAAATTGTCGGACGCCAAAAAGAATTCCCGGCGCTGCTCAAACGTGGTTTTGGAATCACCCTGACCGAGTCCCTCCACGCCGCGGAATATCTCGCCAGTGAAGGGAATCGCAAAGTCGTCTTTGGGCTGCGCGGAATCAAAACAAGCATGGGGGATCCGCACCGCAACTTCACAGATTTTGCGCAGGTGCCGGTGGTCAAACGCCTTACCCACATGCCCGTCTGCGTCGACCCTTCGCATGCAGTCGGTTCACGGGCCAGAGGTCCGGAAGGAATTCTCGACCTGATGCACGCAACGGCCCAGGGCGTTATCGCGGGCGCTAATATGGTTTTGGTGGACTTTCATCCGGCGCCCAACCGCGCGCTGGTCGATGGTCCTCAGGCTCTGTTGCTTGATGAGTTGCCGCAGTTTCTCGAAGACGTGCAAATCGCTCGTGAGGCTTATGAGAAGCGGGCAGCTCTGGCAGCGCGTTACGCCGGCGAACCTCAGGCCGCAATTAAATGAAATGAGATTTGCTGGCGTGGTTCGGTATTAGCGGTTTGATGCCACCACCTCGAACAGTCCGGTCAGGCGGATGTCCTCGGAACCTGAACCGATCATCACTTTGAACTTTCCCGGTTCGACGACAGAGTGCATCTGTCGATCCCAAAGCTCAAGATCTTCTCGTTTCAAAGTGAAAGTAACGGTCCTGGTTTCACCTGGCTTGAGGTGAATTCGTTCGAAGCCCCGGAGGTTCTTTTCATAGGTCGTGACGGAGGTCACTAGTTCGTGAATGTAAAGCTGGACGACCTCGTCGCCTTCGCGTGAGCCGCTGTTGGTGACATCGACGGTGATGGTGATTTTCTCCGATCCTTTTGGGGGAGGGGATTGAGGGGAAGGGTTTCGCTGCGCGCTACGACCCTCACCCCGCCCTCTCCCAAAGGGAGATGGAGTCAAAACGATTTTTGGACTGATCTTCAGGTTGCTATAGCCGAAAGTCGAATAACTCAACCCGTGCCCGAAGAAGTAAAGCGCTCCGTTGACTCGCGTCTTCTCACCTTCCCACTGAGCGTTTGGTTTAGTCGGAAAGTTGTACGGAATCTGTCCGACGGTTTTGGGAAAGGTGACCGTGAGTTTGCCGCCGGGATTGTAATCGCCAAACAGCACGTCGGCGATCGCCGTCCCGCCCTGCGCGCCGGGAAACCACGCTTCGACGATTCCCGGGACGTATTTGTCGATCCAGTTGATGCTCATCGGGCGTCCGTTCAGCAGGACCACCACGACCGGCTTACCTGCTCCGTACACTGCCTGAACCAAATCGAGCTGGCGCCCGGGCAGATCGAGGCTGGTCCGCGATTGCGTTTCGCCCACTGTCCTCAGCGAATCTCCCAGAACCACGACCGCCAGGTCCGAGTTTTTTGCGGTCCTGGCTGCTTTCTCGATCTCGACATTTTCCTTCGGGGTGAGAGGTTCAGGCAGGACCTCTGTCTCCGGCCAGTTGGCATCGGTGACTTCGCAACCCTTCGCGTAATTCACCTTCACGCGATCGCCCAGCTTGTTTCTGATTCCTTCCAGCACCGTAGTCCCTTTGACGCCGTTTGGGCCGTAACGATAACGCGTGAGGCTGTCATCATCGGCGTTCGGACCAATGACAGCGATTGAGTGAATGTCTTTGCTAAGCGGCAGGATGTTCCCGTTGTTTTTCAGCAGTACAATACTTTCGCGCGCGGCGCGCAGAGCGACCTGTTGATGTGCCGGCGAGTTCACAGTCTTTTCGCTGTTGCCGGCATCTTCAACATAAGGATGATCGAAGATGCCAACGAGAAACTTAACCCGCAGCACGTCGCGCACGCGGTCATCGAGTGTCTTCATCGAAAGCCTTCGTTCTTTGACCAACTCGCGCAGAGGAAGGATAAAATCATCCGGCGGAGTAAAGTTTGTCTTCACATTGAGCCCTGCCTCGATCGATTGGCGGACGGCGTCTTTCATGTCAATCGCTACGCCGTGTTTATTGTAAAGGTATTCCACCGCCGCACTGTCGGAGACGACGTACCCGCGGAAACCAAACTCGCCTCTTAATCGTTCCGTCAGCCAATAATGACTTCCCGTTACCGGAGTCCCGTCATAGTCGTTGTACGAGCTCATCAGTCCCAGCAAACCCGCTTCTTCGATTGCAGCTTTGAACGGCGGCAGAAAGATATTTTCGACTTCATGCGGCGTGGCCTGGGGATCGGTGCGGGCCTGTCCTTCGCGCGCGCCTTTGGCAATGCTGTAAATCGCATAGTGTTTGGCTGTCGAAGCGACGCGATAGTCCTTCTGCATTGCCTTCGTCATCTCGACACCGAGTCGAGAAACCAGATAAGGATCTTCACCGTAAGTGTCTTCAATGCGGCCCCAACGCTGATCGCGGGAAACATCCAGGGTCGGTGCGTAGATGTTTGTGTAGCCGAGCGCTCGGCCTTCGTCAGCTTGGATCCGTCCGATTTCACCGATCAGTTCCTTGTCCCAGGTATGGCCCTGGCCCAGTTCGGAAGGGAAGCTGGTGGCCGTAAACGCCGCCACGCCGCGCAGTCCTTCATTGGTGAAATCGACCGGAATGCCAAGCCGGGTCTCTTCGATAAAGAAGCGTTGCACCTCGTTCATGGCCCAGACGTGCTTCTTGATGTCGGTGGCGTAAACGCTTTTTCCGTTCGGACCGATTCCATTCAAGTGTTCGTCGATGTTTGCGATGCCGTCTTTCCAGATTTGATTTTTCCATTCAGGCGTCGGCAACTCGTCCTTGAGGGGAGGATCCGCGCCGGTTCGGCCGCGTCCAACTCCGTACAAGGTCGCGGTTTGGCACGTCTTTTCTTCCAGCGTCATCTGCGATAGGAGGTCATCGATCCGTCTTTCGATTGGCGCGCGAGAATCTTCGTAAACATCTTTGCGACCGTTCTTGTTCAAATCGATCCAGCCATCGTGGTAGATGCTTTTCTTTGACGCCGATGTTTGTTGACTGCGCGCAGTTCTGTCCTGCAAGGGAAGGAAGGCTGTACCAACTACCAGCATTAAGACTGTCGCCACCGCGCGAACTGGTTTCATATCTTCACTCGCTCTCTCTGACAAACAAGAGATCACAAAGCTCTGCATGGTAGTCGTCACACGTAACCAGGGTCAACAGTAATTCGCCGCCGAGCCATCGTCTTTGTTGTAACTGGCGAATGTTTTTGCGGCCAGGAGAATAAAAAAAGCGGTGAGTCCGGAAACGGTTACTCACCGCAACTTGAGACTTATTAAACTAAAGAGTGCGCGATCTCGACTGATCGGAGTTTCACGGGTTTACCAGATGCTTACCAGGCGAAGCCTCCATAGAAAGCGCCGTTTTCCCCGGACCTTTGCCAGGAAGCGCCAAGGTTATCTCCCGCGTAGAGCGCATCGCGTGTGTAGCCAACCTTTCGATTGCTCAACGGCACCAGCGGCGAATACCAGACAAGATTCGGCATCTTGCAACAAAGGTCATTGGGCATCGCCTCCACGTTGATCGAAGCCAGCCGGCCTGCGTTCACCCGATAGCTCTTGCCGGTGTGATCGAAACTGACGGGAGCACTCAACACGGCGACGACGTTTCCAAGCGAAGCGGCGTACGTTGTCTTGAGCACTTCCAGCATCGCCCTGGTCTGTGAAGCAGAAGCATCGGCGTCAATAATGATTTCCGAGCGGCGAGGCGCGTCATTATCCGAAAGATTAGCCTCAGAAGTGACGATCGCAACGGCGCGGACGCCACCCAGGTCGACGCCGTCCCATTTGCCCGAGGTAACATTCCAGGCCATCAGGGCATCGCGCCCGGTGGTGGTAACCTCGCCGTTGTAATGACAAGCTCCGGCGAACACGCTTGCGGTGCGCACCTCAACATAATCACCGCGCACGCTGACGCCTTCGGCACTCGAACCCAAAACCAGAGCGCCCATCAAAACTGAAAATGCCAACGCTGCAAACCAGAATCTTCGCATTTTGAAAAACCTCCAAATACTAAATTGCAGTCAGGAACTGCTGAAGGCCGAGCCATAGCAGGAACGCCCCGGCACGCAACGCTCAGGACTAACCTGTCGGCCATCAGGTCCTATCACTTGTTGAGTCTCCCGGCACCAGCAATGGTTGCTTGCATCGAGATAATCTTCTGCCTTCGTGGCAATCGAATCCAGCATAAAGAATTTCTTGGAACGAAGCGAGCCGCAAAACGGGCTTTGGACTGCCTCTTTTACGGTTGGGTCGATGACGGTTCCGTTTAGATCAAGTTCGCCTTCCATCCCGCCCCTCCGAGAATTGGTCGCGCCAGGAATTGCACAACTATTCTCTCATTAACACCTCGCTTCAGCGAGGTGTCACAGGTCAAAATCAAGCGACTAACCTTTTCAACGGTTTCTCGATAAGCCGTTAAAACGGCTGGCGCAAATCAAGGAAACGCAAGCCACCTCGCTGACTGAAGCGAGGTGTTAATACGACTGCTAATAACCGGCTCAAACTCTTCCATTCACGGCCTGCGTCAAAGCGCGACGAACCAGAGTCTCTGTCAAAGGAATTTTGTAGGCGTTCTTCTCGAGCGGTTGCGCGCCTTCCAGGGCCAACCTCGCTACCTCGGTCAACACATCGGCAGACAAACCCTTACCCGCCAAAAACTTTTCCGCGTTCGCAACTCGCCACGGTATCGGGGCCACGCCGCCCAGAACCAGTCGTACCTGTTTGATAATCTTATTTTCCTGCAACTCGACAGCCGCGGCGACCGAAGCCAGCGCGAAGTCCATCGACTCTCGCTCTTTGAACTTTAAGTAAGTCGAGCGGCCCGCGAAGCCGGAAGCCGGTATCTCAATCTCGGTGATAAGTTCCTCGTTCTTCAGGATGTTTTCGCGGCGGATGCTTCCTTCGGACGGCAGAGTAAAAAACTTTTCCAGAGGAATTACTTTTTTACCTTCGCCGCCGGTGACCGATACGCTCGCGCCCAAAGCGACCAGCATTGGCGCCAGATCGGAAGGATGAACAATGTACGACGGACCCCCGCCGAATATAGCGTTGTATTTATTTTCGCCGGTTGCCGCGAAGCATTCTGAACCTCCCTTCTTCAAACAGAAGGCTTCTTCAAGCCGGTAGTACCAGCAGCGCGGCCGCTGGCAAAGATTACCGCCGACGGTGCCGAGATTTCGAATCTGCGGCGTAGCGATCGAGTGCGCGGCTTCAGCAAGCCCGGGAAAACTGCGACGAACAACAGAATTCTCTTCCAATTGGGCCAGCGTCACGAGGGCGCCGATTCGCAAGCCGGTCTTTGCGTTACCCTCGATCCGGTCAAGGCCGCGCACGGTCTTTAAGTTAACCAACCGCGCCGGTCGGGTCAGGTAATTCTTCATGGTTGTAAGAAGATCCTGCCCGCCGGCAATCGGCCGCGGTGCTTCATCCATGTCGTGAACGGCGGGCGGCGTCGCGAGCAACTGCACCGCTTCACCGACACTTCGGGCATTGATCCACTCGAATGACTTCACGCGGCTTTCCTCCCGTTCAGGGCCATCAGGATCTTGTCGGGAGTGATTGGCAACTCGCGCACCCGCACGCCGCAGGCATTGAAGACAGCGTTGGCGAGAGCTCCAAGGGAGGGAATGATGCAGGCTTCGGCAATGCCGATGACGACCTCGCGTTTGTCGCCATCGTCGATGATGGGAACCATCTCCGGAATCTCGAGCGAGCCGGGCAACTTATAATCGCCAAATCCGGGGTTGAGTTGCAGGCCAAGCTTCGCGTCGATGACGCGACCTTCCCAAAAGGCCATGCCCAGTGACTGGATCATGCCGCCGTTAATCTGGCTTTCCATGGTGAGGCGATTGAGAGGCAATCCGCCGTCCTGGACCTGGACCATCTTGATGGGTCGCACTTTTCCCGTTTCCACGTCCACCTCAACCTCAGCGAAGCAGACACCATGCACGCCGCGGCCCTGAAGATCGGAACGCCACTCGCCATGAGCGGTCACGCCGGCCGCGGGAAGTGCCGCACAGATCTGCTTCCATGAAAGTGATTTGCTGCCCGCGGTGGCTTTGCCGTTGGCGAAGAAGATTTCGTCCGGCTTCGGGTTCCCAAACAGGGGAGCAATCTTCTCAGCGAGCGCCAGACGCGTCTTGATCGCGGCGTCTTTTACTGAGGGAGACAACGATGCTGCGGTGGTCGAGCCTCCTGAAGAATTGGCGCTGCCCAAATTTGAGTTTCCAATCTGCTCGGCTACATCCAGAATTTGCAGTCCCAACTCTTCAGCCACGATCGCCCGGGTGAAAGTGCGCGTGCCGGTCCCCAGATCCTGAGTCCCGACAGCAACATTGACCGATCCATCGCGCGAGACGCGGACTTCAACTTTGCATTCGCTGTTGCCGCCACCGCCCCAGGTTCCGACGGCGCAACCCAGCCCGCGTTTTAACGGCTCCGGATTTGCACCCGGCGTTAAGTTTCGCTTGTCCCAACCAATTTCTCTCGCCCCACGATCCAACTGCCGGTGATACGCTTCATCGCGCAGGTTCTTTTTGCGAAAGGCGACCGGATCCATTCCGATTTTATAAGCAAGTTCATCCATCAAAGATTCCATCGCGAACGATGCCTGGGGATGGCCGGGCGCGCGCATGGCAATTGACGAATCTTCATTGGTGTGGAGGGCAAACACTTCGCGGTAAAACTCGTCGGCGTGATAGACGTAAGGTTGACCTGCCTGTGAACCTCCGCCGAGACCGCCAAGTCGATACTGAGTCGCGCGCACGGCGACAAGCGTGCCATCCTTTTTCGCGGCCGCTTTCAGTTTTTGCCACGAGCCCGAGCGATTGCCCGCCATTACGAACTCGTCGTTACGAGTGAGCATCAGCTTCACCGGCGCCCTGGTCTCTTTGGAGAGTTTGCAGGCGAGCATTCCTTCGATGCCGATTCCGAATTTCGAGCCAAAGCCGCCGCCCATGTGTTGCACGATGGCGGTGATCGCGCTCTGCGGCAAACCGAGCGCATCCGCGGCATCGCCGGGAATCGTGAAAGTTCCCTGAGTTGACGCATACACAGTTGCTGCATCGCCTCCCGAGTAGTCGACGACCACGCCGTGTGTTTCCAGGCAAGCGTGGTGGATCCGCGGAGTGCGATATTCGGCTTCAACTATCACGTCGCCAGAGTTGAAGGCGGCCTCAACCTTTTGCGGATCACCGGCCTTATTTTTCTGCTGAAGATTCTCTTCTTTCTCGTCGGGCACGACCTTGGGCGCGCCAGGTTTGATAGCGTCTTCGGCGCGCACGACGTGCGGCAGGACTTCATAGTTAACGACGATCGCGCGCACAGCGTCCTGAGCGATCTCCGGAGTCACGGCGGCGACCGCCGCGACCGGCGCTCCGGCGAAACGATACTCCTGCAGCGGTGACTGAATGATTGCTTTTACGCCGGGAATGTTTGATGCCGCCGAAGAGTCGAATTTCGTCAAGCGCGCGTGCGCATGAGGGCAGAGGAGAATGCGGCCGTAAAGCATGTTCGGGACCCGCATGTCGTAGGTATATCGCGCCGTACCAGAAACTTTTATCGGACCATCGACGCGAGTCAGACGGTGATTGAGAAGCGTATGCCCGTTATTTGGCCCCCATCCGGGGCCGGCATCTTCGTCGACTTCGATCTCGACCATTGTCTCGACGCCGTTAATTACCTTCGGGACTCTGATCTTCTTTTTCTTCTTCGGCGGCGCCTGTGGTTCTTGCATTCCTCTACTCCAGGTGATGGTCGCGTTAGCGTTTGCCCGCGGCATTTTTCGCCGCTGCCAGGGCGGCTTCAAAGACCCTTGGATAAGTACCGCAACGACAGAAGTTTCCCTTGCATGCTTCGCGCACTTCCGCGAGTGTGGGGCTGGGGTTCTCTTTCAAGTAAGCGGAAATAGTGGTTACAAATCCCGGCGTGCAAAAACCGCACATCAACGCGTCCTTCTCGACAAATGCGGCCTGTACCGAGTTGAGTTGTTCCGGCGAGCCCAGTCCTTCGACGGTGGTGATCTGTTTACCTACCGCGTCGACTGCCAGGACCAGGCATGAATAAACAGGCTTGCCGTCGAGCAGGACGGTGCATGCGCCGCAGGTTCCCATATCGCACACTAGCTTTGGCCCGGTGAGCGCCGGGTCGAGGCGATCGCGCAAAGTCGTCAAAAGTGTCGTTCGTGGTTCAACCTGGGCCGTTCTTTTTTGCCCATTGATCTCGAGGACGATTGGAACTGAACCGGAAACGGCGCCAGACGTTTTTGCCTGCGCTTCGGCTTCCGTCGTTTCGTCCTCGATCCAAAACTTATCTACTACCGCTGCGCCCGCGCCTGCGATGCCCACGCCCTTAAGAAAGTCTCTTCGACTGGGATCGTGTGAGCGCTTTCTCTTGTCTTTTGATCCTGGAGGTTTTTTCATTTCGTTCGGTCCCTGGGTCTGACGCTTTACCTGATACCATGCGGCTAAAGCCAAAGATGTTGACAGGGTCAGCGCCAACAAATAGAATCCGTGGCTCGTTACCGGTAACGAGGGGGGGGGCTGCGCTTACGTTTTAACTTTCGTTACACTTTATAACTTTAAGGGGAAATCAGGCAAGGCCTTTTGTGTTCCATGAACAGAAAATCAAAAAGTTTGGTGTTCGCTCTGCTAGTGACGGTCGGATCAGATCTAATTTCCGGAGCCCCGCAGTCGTCGAAAACAACGCCAGCGAATAGCAATCCTCGGGTGTGGTTACTTAATGCAAAGCAGTTGGAAGCAGCACGGCAGCGAATCCGCGAGGGAGATAAGAGCTTGGCGCCGGCCTGGGCCAGGTTAGAGCGCGAAGCACAGACCGCACTTAAGCAAGGCCCATTCTCCATTGTCAACAAGGATGTAGTGCCGCCGAGCGGCGACAAGCATGACTACATGAGCCAGGCTCCATACTTCTGGCCCGATCCCAGGTCCGCGAACGGACTCCCTTACATTCGGCGCGATGGCCAGCGCAATCCGGAAATAAATAAGATCACAGATCATCGCAGCCTCGATCAACTGGAGTCATCAGTCGAGACGCTCGCCCTCGCTTATTACTTCAAAGGCGACGAAGCCTATGCGGCCAGGGCCACCCAATTGCTGCGCGCATTCTTTCTCGACCCAACCACACGGATGAATCCGAACCTGCAATACGCGCAGTACATCCCGGGTGTTAACACCGGTCGGGGAATCGGTCTGATCGAGACGCGCGGCTTGACGCAGGTCGTCGACGCAATCGGATTGCTGGCGGGATCAAAAGCATTGACCGAAGCGGACCGGCGCGGTTTGCAGGAATGGTTCGGAAAGTTCCTGCAATGGATGCTTGAAAGCCAAAACGGCATGGAAGAGGCAGCGGCGAAAAACAACCACGGAACTTATTACGACCTTCAGGTAGCGTCATTCTCTCTTTTTACCGGCAAGAAAGATTTGGCCATTAGAGTTCTACAAGGCGCTCGGCAAAAACGTATCGCCACGCAAATCGAACCGGATGGCCGGCAGCCGTTGGAGTTGGCCCGCACGAAGACGTGGAGCTATAGCGTCGGCAATCTTGATGGTTTGATGTTGCTGGCAACTCTGGGAGAGAGCGTCGGAGTTGATTTGTGGAACTATGAAACTGCTGATGGACGCAGCATTCGGAAAGCACTCGATTTTCTCACGCCGATCGCGTTCGATGAGCAAAAGTGGCAGTACCAGGAACTCGGCGGGCTGCAACCGCAAACTTTGTTTCCACTGATCCGGCGCGCGGCGACCATGTATCACGACCAGCGTTATCAGGCATTAAGCGCGAAGATTCCGGACGTTGACCTGGCAGATCGCAGCCGGTTGCTTCGTCCGGATTTCACTAGAACAAGACAAGCTCTGCGATGACACACAACCAATTTGGAGTGCGCCGGCAACGACGGCGCTTTGAATTCTTACTTTTATCCCGGAAGCAAATCCAAAGCGGCGTCGCGCTACGACCACCCCAGCGCGGCTGCCGCGCTGGGGACCCCGGCTGCTTGCAGCCGCACTCCAAAATTGTCGCCACGTTGCTCGCGCTTATTATCTCAACGCAGGCCACCTTCGCTTCAAACGCCAACAAACTGGGCCTGACCGGTTCGTTAGCGGCGACGTCAACAACCGACTGGTCGGTGGCCGAGGTTGAATCAACCATAAAGCGCTATCCAACCGCTGACTCCCTGAAGGGTTGGGGCTATGCGAAGTCGCTCTACCTCTACGGCGTCTATCTCGTTTATCTGAGAACGAAGGATCCGCGCTATCTCGATCACATAAAGTCCTGGATCGATCTGCACATTGACGAAAAAGGGACAATCAATCGTCCGATCAACGCGCTCGACTGTATGCTGCCCGGCAATCTCCTGCTGATTCTCTACAAAGAAACCAGACAGGAGAAATACAAACTTGCCGCCGCCAATATTCGGAAGACTTTCGATACCTATCCGCGCACGAAAGATGGCGGCTTCTGGCACGCGAACATACCTAGCCGGCAATGGCAGTTATGGGCTGACGGCGTTTTCATGTCGCTGCCGTTTTTGGCTCGCTACGGGCAGATGTTCGGCGACAGCGCGTACGCCAACGACGAAGTTACCAAACAACTGCTCATTTATTATCAGCACTTAAATGATCCCGCGACTGGTTTGCTTTGGCACGCGTACGATGAGAGCGGCGCTCAGCCCTGGGCCAATCCAACCACGCACACGTCCGCTTATCATTGGTGCCGGGCAATCGGTTGGTTCGGCATGACACTCATTCAAATCCTGGACATTCTGCCGAAGAACCATCCTAAACGAAACGAACTGATCCGGATCGTCAAGCAACTGGCAAACGCTTACGAGAAATATCAGGATCCAAAGACAGGGCTTTGGTATCAAGTCGTTGATAAAGGCGATGTCGAAGGGAACTGGTTGGAGACATCAAGCTCGAGCATGTACAGCTACATGATGTGGATGGGCGTAAAGCGCGGATACCTGCCGAAACGTTATGAAGTCGTCGCGCAAAAAGGCTATCGCGGCGTGATGACCAAACTTTCAATTGGCGGTGACGGCATGACGAATCTGATCGACATTTGCGAAGGCACGAACGTCAGCGATCTCACCTATTACTTCGCCCGAAAAAGAAACGTGAACGACTTTCATGGCCTGGGCGCTTTTCTGATCATGAATGAAGAGCTGGGCGCTGCGAGTCTGAATTACAGGCCAAAGAGGTTGAGTTGGAAAGCGGATTAATGGGTCGCGTAGCGTCCATTGAATTTAGCCCTGCCTTTTCAAGGCTGGGTATCAATGTAAACAGATAGCGGGCGTCGCGATAGCGACGCATGAGGTTACCAAAAGACGATCCGGCGGCCGCGAAGATCGAAAACCAACGGATCAGTCGCTGCGATAGCCTGATGATCGAAATGCGAGGTTGGCGGATTTGTAGGAAAGTTCGAAAATACAAGTCACAATTCCAGCCCCTGAGATGAGTCACCCATGTCACATGTTAGATAGGGCCAAATTCAATCGCCATCGGTCGGCGAAAACTCGAACGGACATGGTCTGTCGCCTGTTTCACGAGCTCGCCCGAGAGGTGCCATTCGTGTCCCGGGGCTTACACCCCGGGCTTTATGCTGTCGGCCGCTTCGCGGCCCTGGCTTGCGCTCTTGTCCTTCATTCCTGGTTACCTGTCGCCGCTCAAAACTCAATCAACGTCGCCACCTTCGATCGCGCGCGAGTTCTCAAAGCCGCCAATCAATATCTCTCGGAGAAGCCAATCACAATTACCGCTTCATCAAGTCCACGCAGCGCCGGCGGGCCACACGACTTTTTTTCCGAAGCTGATTACTGGTGGCCCGATCCAAAAGATCCGAATGGGCCTTACATTCAGCGTGACGGAATGTCGAACCCGGACAATTTCGTCGAGCATCGGCGTGCCTTAATGCGATTGAGTGTGCAGGTCCCGGCACTGGTCGCCGCCTGGAAGCTGACAAAAGACAAACGCTACGGGCAACATGCGGCGATGCATTTACGGGCATGGTTTCTCGACGAGCGCACTCGCATGAACCCGAATCTGCAATACGCGCAGGCGATTCACGGCCGGGTGACCGGTCGCGGCACCGGCATCATCGACACGATTCATCTGGTGGAAGTTGTGCGCGCCCTTGAGGTGATCGAAGGTGCCGGCGCGTTGTCAGCCGGCGAACTGCAAGGCATCAAGCAGTGGTTCGCGGATTACCTGCAGTGGATGACCACGAGTAAAAACGGAATCGAAGAACGGGAAGCGAAGAACAATCATGGAACTTGCTGGGTGATGCAAGTGGCCGAGTTCGCTCACTTTACCGGTAATCAGGAACTACTCGCGTATTGTCGCGGTCGATTTAAGACGGTGCTACTGCCAAATCAAATAGCCGCCGATGGAAGTTTCCCGCAAGAGCTCCGACGCACAAAGCCTTACGGTTATTCGTTATTCAATCTCGAAGCGATGGCGATGGTTTGCCAGATACTGTCGACTGCGAAAGATAATCTCTGGACCTTTGAATTGCCGGGCGGTCGCGGCATGCGAAAAGCGATGGAATATATGGCTCCTTTCATTCGCGACAAGAAATCGTGGCCACTTAAACCAGATGTGATGTACGACAAGGAATGGCCGATGCGCCAGAACAGCTTATTGTTTGCCGGTATTGCTTTGAATCATTCCGACTATCTCGAGCTTTGGAAGAAACTGCCGGCGGATTCAAATGTAGAAGAAGTCATTCGCAACTTCTTTATTCGGCAACCGATGTTGTGGGTGGGTTAGTAGTTTCCGCCGAATTGAAAAGAAGTAGACTCAGTGGCCACGGTGGACTCGTCTTCGACACGAAAACTGGCCTGGGGGCTGATAGGTTGTGGCGACATTGCGCACAAGCGCGTCGCGCCGGCTCTGCGCGATTTGGAACAGTGCGACTTTGTCGCGGTCAGCCGCGGGCGGGCAGAACTTGCTGGAGCTTTCGCCAGGGAGTTTGGTGCGCGCCGATGGTACTCGACCTGGCAAGAGTTATTGCTGGATAAAGAAGTCGCCGCTGTCTACATCGCCACGCCAGTCGATTTGCATACGGCGCAAACGATTGCTGCTGCCGAAGCAGGCAAACACGTACTCTGCGAGAAGCCTATGGCGATGAACGTGGTCGAATGCGATCGAATGATTGCGGCGACTCGAGCCAATGGCGTCAAACTGGGCATCGCTTACTATCGCCACTTTTATCCCGTGGTCGAGCGCGTAAAGGAAATACTTGCGTCGGGTGAACTCGGCCGCCCGGTCATTGGCCAGATTAACTCTTTTGAATCGTTCGATCCGCCGCCCGATCATTCGCGGTACTGGCTGCTGAGAAAAGATCGATCCGGCGGCGGACCAATGTTTGATTTCGGCTGCCATCGTATCGAGGTACTCACAAATATTCTCGGCCCGATCAAGACAGTCAGGGCCATGACCGCAAACGTATTGTTTGATCGCGAAGTGGAAGACACCGCGACAGCTCTATTTCAGTTCGAGCGCGGGGCCTGCGGGGTCCTCTCAGTCACGCATGCTGCGCACGAACCCCAGGACACGCTCGACATCTTCTGCTCTCGCGGCTCGCTTCATGTGCCGGTCCTGAATGAGGGTTCAATGCGCATTGTCGGCGCCGGCGATGAACGAAGTGAAAGACATCCGCCCGCGCTGAATTTCCACGTGCCGTTAATCAGAGATTTCGTCGAGGCTGTGATAAATAAACGTGAACCTTCTGTGGGTGGACAGACCGGCAGGATGGTCGCGATGATCGAAGAGAAAATTTATGCCAAAGGCGGCGAAAACCAGGGAGAATCCGGATGAATCGAACGCGAATGTTAATTGTCTTACTCGCAGGCCTGTTTCTTTTCTGCGACGTCGGCCAGGCAGCCGTCAAAACTCTCGACATTTACTTCATCGACGTCGAAGGCGGCGCGGCGACGCTGATTGTGACCCCCACCGGACGATCCTTGCTGATTGATACAGGTTTTCCGGGCGATCGAGATGCGGGGCGAATCGCCCACGTTGCGCTTGAGATCGCGGGCCTCAAACAGATCGATCATTGCGTCATCACCCACTGGCACCGCGATCATGTCGGCGGCGTTGCGGCGCTGGCAAAGTTGATCCAGATCAGGAACTACTACGACCACGGCCTGCCGCAGACGATTGCTGCCGACATGCAGGCGGAACTTATCGAAGCATACAAGCAAACTACGCAGGGAAAATCGATCACCCTGAAGCCAGGCGACGAGATAAAGCTACAAAGATCGCCGAAGTATCTGCCGCCGCTCGACGTTCGCGTGCTCGCTGCCGGCGGCCTGGTGCTGGGCGAGCAATCCAGCTCTCCGCAGGTTCGACCTTGTGGAGAGCATTTCGAGCCGAAACCTGACGACGTCAGCGATAACGTTAACAGCGTAGGCATTTTGATTACCTTCGGGCGCTTCAAATTTTTCGATGGCGGCGACTTGACCTGGAATATCGAAAACCGTTTGGTTTGTCCGAAGGACTTGATTGGTCCCGTGGATGTGTTTCAGGTGGATCATCATGGGACGGACTCGAGCAACAATCCGGCGCTGGTGCGGTCGCTCAAGCCGCGGGTGGCTCTCATTGATGATGGTCCACGTAAAGGCGGAGAGGCGGGAACATTTGCGACGCTGAAGAGTGTCCCTGAGATCGAAGCGATTTATCAGCTTCATCGCAACCTGCGTACGAGTGACAAAGACAACGCCATGCTGGGTTACATCGCCAACGAAGAAGAGAATTGTCAGGGAAACTTCATCAAGGTTTCAGTTGAGCCAAACGGTGAGTCGTACACCGTCAGCATACCGGCGAAACAGATTACCCGCAGCTATAAAACTCGATCCCGATGACGCGCAGATCGCTAAGCGAGGAACACTAGCTCCATGAAGCTGACCTTCATTGACTGGACCATTATGGTCATCTATTTCGTCTTTGTGCTCGGCATAGGCTTCGCCCTGAAGCGTTACATGAAAACGAGCACTGACTTTTTTCTCTCCGGCCGCTCAATTCCTGCATGGATTACTGGTCTGGCTTTCATCTCGGCAAACCTTGGCGCGCAGGAAGTGATCGGGATGGGAGCGTCCGGCGCCAAGTACGGCATCGCGACCAGTCATTTTTACTGGATCGGAGCAATTCCGGCGATGGTTTTCATCGGCGTTTTCATGATGCCCTTTTATTACGGCTCGCGAGCTCGGTCTGTGCCGGAGTATCTGAAGTTACGATTCGATGAAAAGACGCGAGGCTTCAATGCAATTTCGTTCGCGGTCATGACGGTCCTGTCTTCCGGGATTTCGCTCTACGCTATGGGTCTGCTGCTGGAGACATTGCTCGGCTGGGATTTCAGCTTCAGCATTCTCATGGCCGCCTTAATAGTTCTCGTCTACGTTTTCCTCGGCGGATTGACGTCGGCAATTTACAACGAGGTGTTGCAGTTCTTCCTGATCGTTTTTGGTTTCGCGCCCCTGGTGTTTCTGGGATTGAAGGACGCAGGCGGCTGGTCCGGACTGCAGGTCCGGCTGGCGACAGTCGCGACGACAAACGGCTTCGCATCGGGCGCATGGAGCGAATCATGGAAGTTCATGGGCTCGCCGTCGTCGAACCCAATGGGGATTGAATGGTTCGGATTAGCGATGGGTTTGGGATTTGTGTTGTCGTTCGGCTATTGGTGCACCGACTTTCTGGTGGTGCAACGGGCGATGGCTGCAAAGTCTATGTCGGCGGCCCGGCGGACACCGCTGATTGCCGCAATTCCAAAGATGCTGTTTCCTTTTCTGGTAATCCTGCCGGGAATGATCGCCATCGCCTTGACATACAAATCAGGCGGCTCAGGATTCACGTTGCCCAAAAAGGCTGACGGAACCTTTGAGTACAACATGGCAATTCCAATGATGCTGGGTCATTACTTTCCTACCGGAATGCTGGGCGTGGGCCTGACCGCGCTGATGGCCAGCTTCATGTCGGGCATGGCAGGAAACGTCACGGCCTTCAATACAGTTTGGACCTACGACATTTATCAGTCGTACATCAAACGCGGCGCCAGCGATCAGCACTACCTGTGGATGGGGCGCATGGCAACCGTGTTCGGCATTATGATTTCAATCGCGGCGGCGTACGTGACCACGCGATTCAATAACATTATGGATATGCTGCAATTGGTGTTTGCTTTCGTCAATGCGCCGCTGCTCGCAACCTTTCTGCTGGGAATGTTCTGGAAGCGAACGACCGGTCACGGCGCCTTCGTTGGGTTAATCTCCGGCACGATCAGCGCAGCGATTCATCAGGGATTAACTCTGCCCGTGGGCGCGCACGCGGGCGTCAAAGGCGGTTGGTTCGGGGCGGTGCACGTTTACCCAAGCGAATTGGCTCAGGCTTTCTGGACCGCAATCTTTGCGTGGTCTGCCTGTTTCGTAGTTACGATTCTGGTGAGCGTTGCCACGAAGGCCCGCAATGAAAAACAGCTGGTAGGTCTGGTTTATTCTTTGACGGAACGACCGAAAGAAAAACTGCCGTGGTACCAACGCCCGGCCGTGCTCGCGGTAATCGTTTTGGTCGGAGCTATCGTGCTGAACATTATTTTTTGGTAGCGCGCGGTTCCCGGTTAGGGAGAAGGCTTGACGGTTAAGTCCACCAGCTCCTTTCCCCAGCCCTTCTCCCAACGGGAGATGGGAGCACGCTGTGCGAAAAGAGGCGGTGCTTATGCGACTTGATATTCGACTGCCGATTGGGTTGCTCTTCTCACTGCTCGGCGTATTACTGGTGGTGTTCGGTTTGATCGCGGACAAGACCGTGTTTCAGCCTTCGTTGGGGATCAACGTAAACCTCTGGTGGGGCATAGTGATGCTGGTTTTCGGCGTGGCGATGTTTCTTTTGGGCCGTCGCGGCACGGCAACAGCGCGACTGACCGAAGAAAGTCCCGAGGGAATTAAGATTGAAGAGATGGAGCATCAAGCAGGTCTCGAGGAGTGATAACAGCCAGGGAATTAAGCACTGCTTTTCGAAGTCTTTACGGCAGCGAGCCGAAACTTTATCGCGCTCCCGGCCGGGTCAATTTGATCGGCGAACACACGGATTATAACGATGGGTTCGTCATGCCCGCGGCTGTTGATTTCTCGACCTGGGCCGCGATTTCACCGCGCAATGACCGGCTCGTGTCCGTCTTCTCAGAGAATCTCCACGACCAGTTCAAATTCAGCCTGGATGATCCTGCCCCGCAAGCCCGAGGGAATTGGAGCGACTACGTCAGAGGAGTCGCTGTCACTCTGGAGCAATCGGGTTATCGACTCGGAGGAGCAGAGCTCCTTCTGCGCGGCGACGTGCCGATTGGCTCGGGCTTGAGTTCATCCGCGTCCGTCGAGGTGGCAACCGGTCTGGCCTTGTTGGGAAATTCTGGTGTTGCGGTTGAGCGAGCGGAGCTGGCACGGCTTTGCCAACGCGCCGAAAACGAGTTTGTCGGCATGCGTTGCGGAATAATGGATCAATTTATCTCTTGCCTCGGTCAGAGCGGAAAAGTGATGTTGCTCGACTGTCGCTCGCTCAACCATGATCTTTTGTCCCTGTCTGACGAGGTGCGGCTGGTGATTTGCAATACGATGGTCAAACATGAATTGGCTGCGGGCGAGTACAACAGTCGGCGAGCGGAATGCGAGGCTGGAATCAGCCATCTGGTCCGCGCACTGCCCGGGGTCCGCGCGTTGCGCGACGTTACTGAAGCCGAACTGGAATCGCACAAGGACCGTATGTCCGAGGTCGTATATCGACGTTGTCGTCACGTGGTTACCGAAAATAATAGGGTGCTCGAAGGGAAGAAGGCCCTCGAAACTGACAACCTGCCGGAGTTTGGGAGACTAATGAATGAATCCCATCAGAGCTTGCGTGATGATTACGAAGTAAGCTGCGCGGAGCTGGATACTATGGTTCGGCTCGCCCAACAAATGCCGAGCGTTTACGGAGCGCGTATGACGGGCGCAGGATTCGGCGGCTGCACCATTAATTTGGTATTTGCCCGGGCCGCGGAGGAATTCAAACGAAGAATCTCGCGCGCTTATCAAGCGGCAACCGGAATCAACGCCGAAGTTTACATCTGCCGGGCAGCGGCAGGAGCACGAGAAGTCACCGGGGATTTGTCAGAATAAGTCTAACTCGCCTGGATTTTTGAATATCTCGTTTGCAAGAATGCTCGATCTGAATAGCCCGCATCGACGTTACAACCCGCTCACCGGCGAGTGGGTCCTCGTTTCGCCGCAAAGGACTGCGAGACCATGGCAGGGCCAACATGAAGAAATCAGATCAGAAATCCAACCGGCTTATGATCCGGACTGCTACCTTTGTCCCGGAAATGAACGCGCCGGCGGCGCACGAAATCCAGGTTACCCCGGCACTTTTGTTTTTGAAAACGACTTTGCGGCACTTCAACAGGCGACGCAGCCAGACAGGCTCGACGAAAATGGATTGATCGTTGCCGAAGGGGAAACCGGCATCTGTCAGGTGGTGTGTTTCTCGCCACGACATGACCTGACGATGGCGCGCATGGGCGTGCCTGATATTCGCGGTGTCGTCGACACGTGGGTGGCGCAGTATTTAGAGCTGGGTCAGCTTCCGTTCATCAATTGGGTTCAGATTTTTGAGAATCGCGGCGCGATGATGGGCGCCAGTAATCCTCATCCACATGGACAGATTTGGGCCAGCTCGCACCTTCCCAACGAAGCGCACAAAGAGCACACTTCACAGTTACGCTATTTGGCCAATCGCCGGACCTGCCTGCTTTGTGATTACCTGAACCTGGAACTGGACGCCGGCGAGCGGCTGGTACTGACTAATCAATCATTTCACGTCATCGTGCCCTTCTGGGCAGTCTGGCCATTTGAGACGATGGTCCTCGGCAAACGTCACGGGGCCGGTCTGGATGAATTGACGATGGCGGAACGAAATGATCTCGCGGACATTCTCAAGCGACTGACAACTCTTTACGACGATCTCTTTCAAACGTCGTTTCCTTATACGATGGGTTTTCATCAACGACCGACTGATCGCGCTGCGCATCCGGAATGGCATCTACACGCCCATTTTTATCCGCCGTTATTGCGCTCAGCGGCGATTCGAAAATTCATGGTGGGCTACGAACTCCTCGCCGGCCCCCAACGTGATTTGACTCCCGAAGAAGCAGCGCTGAGACTTTCGGACCTGCTTAAAAAAACATAATTCCGCCTGGGAACCCCAAAATAGTGCTTGACAGCGTTACCGGTAACGACATAGTATCCGTTACCGGTAACATAACCACCTAAGGTTTAGTGGCTGGAAGGGTCACCATGTCTGGCCCATTGACCTGCAGTAATCAAGGGATACGGAATATTTTCCCGGCAATATTGGTTCTTATTTTCGTTTGCAGTAGACCTCGCTGAAGCAGAAGAGTTGGGCGCGGCGACAGCCTTGAAAGCGCGCCCGCAGCAGAACGGGAGTTGATGTTTTCGCCGGGCGCGGGCCTGGGTCGCGTCTCGCCTCAAAGTCAATCACGAAAAGAGGAGGCCACCATGTCGAGTCTTAATCATCGAGCAACGCTGCTTTCTGGTTACGTATCCAGCCTTGATCATATCTGGTCAAGGCTTTTGTTTGGCCTGCTTGCAGCGGTGTTACTAACCTCGTCGGCCATCGCGCAAACGGTGACCGGTACGATCTCAGGCACTATAGTCGATCCCAACGGCGCCGTTGTGGCGGGCGCGAGTGTCGGTCTGGTAAGCGATCAAACAAAAGACAAGCGCGATCAGCTCACAAATGAATCCGGAAGATTCAGTTTCGCATCCGTCCAGCCTGGTATGTACACCCTCAAAATTGAACATCAGGGCTTCGAGACTCTTCTGCGCACCAAGGTTGTTTTGAGCGCTAACGAGAATCTGACTCTCGGGGAAATTTCGTTGAACACCGGTCAAGTGAGTGAGACCGTTACGGTAACCAGCGAAGGTCAGATAGTTGAAAAAGAGAGCAGCGATCTTACAGCGCGGTTAACATCTGATCAGCTCAATCTAATCTCTACGAAGGGACGTGATGTGACTTCTTTGTTGCGTCTGTTGCCGGGAACCTCCAACATCCCCGACATCGAAGCCGTAGGTAATGGTTTCGGCACAACGCTGCCCAACTTCTCGGGCCAGCGGTCGCGGTCCACGGTTGCCACCGTTGACGGCCTTAACGCCAGCGAGCCAAGCGGCAGCAATCTTCTCAGCATGACTACCAGTCTTGACGCCATCTCCGAAGTTAAGGTCCTGCGCGAAAATTATGCGGCTGAATACGGTAACAATGGCGGAGCCATAATCAATATCGTCACGAAGGGTGGCACAAAGAACTATGCCGGCACCGCTTATTATTTCATTCGGAACGAGGGGCTCAACGGCAACAACTTTTTTAGCAACAAGGCCGGGCTGAGGCGACCGCTTTACCGGTTCAACTACTGGGGCTTCAATTTTGGCGGGCCCATGCCGCTGCCAGGATTTGGCGAAGGCGGCCCTTCGTTGTTGAAGGGGAAAGCTTTCTTCTTCTTCAATATGGAAAAGCCCCATACCATCACGCCCACGGATCCGGTCTTCGTGACTGTGCCCACCGCCCTCGAGCGCATCGGCGATTTCTCACAATCGGTTAATTCGAGCGGGGCGAAACCCATTATTTTGGATCCGCTCGCGGGCCTTCCGTTTTCCGGAAACGTAATTCCTACCGGCCGGATTAACAAGAGCATGCAGAGGGTCCTTAATTATTATCCGCTGCCAAATTCACCTATTGTCAGCAATCCTGGACGCTACGTCTTTCAACGAAGTGTCGATGTTCCGAAGCACAGTTACCTGATCCGGCTGGATTTCAAACCGACGAACAAGGATAGCGTTTACTATAAAGCGCAATGGTGGACTTCAGATAACGAAGGGACCGCGACTTCCGGTTGGCCGAATGGGTCCAACGGCGTGGACCGGTGGGGAATCCGTTCGCATTATCTGTACAAGGACAACGGTTGGCCGGGATCGGCGAACTGGGTCCATATCTTTAGTTCCCGCGTCGTTAACGAATTCAATTTTGGCATGCGGCACGACTCGGAAGGTTTTATTCCGACGACGGGTTTTGCTGAAGGGCTCTCACGGAGCGCATTGAATTACACCGCGCCGCAACTATTCCCGGAGAACAACACCAAGCTGAACCTGATACCGATCATGAACGGCTGGAGCAGCGTCGCGGGCAATCCTGCGAACATTAGTTGGCTCAATCGATGGGGTGAAGTAGGGCAGGATTTTATCAAGCCCGCGATCTCCGATAATCTATCTGTTACCCGAGGCAATCACAACTATAAATTCGGTGCCTATTTTGAACGGCTGCTGAACCGCGAAGCCCCGGGTGGAAACTGGTCTGGAACCCTCGACTTTGGCACGGGCACGACTAACGGCTTTACGACCGCGGCGGGCAACACAGGCTTCGCCTATGCGAATGCGATTCTGGGAAATTTCAACACTTACACCGAACAGCTCGCGCGCCCATTTACGAATGAAGAACTCAGACTGTTTCAATGGTACGGGCAGGACCAGTGGAGAGTGAATCGGAAGTTAACTCTTAATTATGGATTGCGCTTTGAGGCGCACTCGGGCCAATTTCAGCTCGATTCTCAGGGTTCGAACTTCGATCTGTCACGTTTCGACACAAGCAAAGCGCCGTTGCTCTACATCGGATACTGCAACGGCCAGCCAGGAGGCATTCCTCCTTTCGGAACAGCCTGTTCGGCGGCGAACTCGTTCGCAATTGATCCTCGCCAACTTAATAATCCCAGTCGAACGCTTTTCAATAAGAACCTGGTCCGGGCGATCATTCCCGGCACTGGCGACCTGCTCAATGGTCTCGATCTTCCAACCGACCCGAGCACTCCAAAAGGCTATCGACATACACGGACAGTGGATCTTGAACCGCGTGTTGGGTTTGCCTGGGACGTTTTCGGCAAAGGTAAGACAGTGCTACGAGGCATGGGCGGCATCTACCATATGCCCAGAATCGGCGGCGGCACCGGCGGCGCCAGCAGCCTGGGTAACAATCCTCCGGAGCAACGCACCTTCCAAATCTTAAACGGCAACATCGATAATTTGATTAATCTGACCAATACTGCCGCGCTGTTTCCGGTAGCCATCACTGCACTCGAGGTGCAATCCAAGACGCCGTCGACTTATAACTTCTCGTTCGGCGTGCAGCAGGATATTGGTTTCAAGACAGTAGTTGAAGCCAGCTATGTGGGAGCTTTCGGACGCCACCTCGGACAAAGACGCAACATCAATGGCGTCCCGGACGGTGCTCGTTTCATAGACTGCACCGTTGCGGCGAGGTTTAATGTTCCCTGTCACGTTGAAAATCGAGATCCGCTGACCGCCAGCAGCGTGAAAAATAACGATTTCCTGCGGCCGTACAGAGGCTATGGGGATATTACGCAAGTCACCTGGGACGGCACTTCGAACTACAACTCTTTACAAGTCCAGGTGAATCGCCGTTACACGCGGGGTTTCCAATACGGAGTGGCATACACGTATTCGAAGTCGTTTGATTATGCCAACGACGACACTTCCGACCTGTCTTTTCCGCGTCCGTATCGAGCATTCAATTACGCTCCGTCCGACTTTGATCAAACGCACGTTCTTACCTTCGGTTACATCTATGATGTGCCGGGTGTCGGGAAACGGTGGCACAATCGTTTCGCCAGAGCTGTCTTCGATCACTGGCAAATTTCCGGCACGAGTTCGTTTGCGACCGGCCGGCCAAAGCAGAATATAAGTGTCACTTTCACCAGCGGCACCGCCACAATCACGGCCGGACAAACCTGTCCTCCCGGATCGATTCAGACCTCGGCGACTGTCTGCACAATGATCACTGACTTCACCGGTGGGACGGTGAATGCTCGCGCGGTCATTATTTGCGATCCGATGAAAGGAGTCAGTGGTCGTGACAAAAGCGGATCCGCGTATGTGATCAATGTCGGCTGTTTCACCAACCCGACTGCCCTCGGACAAATCGGCAATATGCCGAGGAATCCCGTTCGTATTCCCTCGGTCTTCAACAATGATCTGGCCTTTTTCAAAAACTTCCCGATCGGTGAAAGACGACAGCTTCAATTGCGTTGGGAGATCTACAACCTGTTCAATCATCCGAACTTCGATGATATAGATGGCACGCTCACGTTCGGTCTCGTTCAGATTAATCAGACCGGCGCCGCGTGCACGGCAGCGGGGAACACATGTACTGCGGTTATTCAACAGACGAGAAATTCCTTCGGGACGGCGACCACTTCGCGCACGCCGCGCGTCATGCAGGCGTCGATCCGCTTCAACTTTTAAGCCAGGCGCGGGTTTCATTTCCTTCCGCTTGAGTTCTCTGAGGTAAGAATCGCGCTGCCGGTGATACCATTTACCGCGGCAGTCGGCGACAATAAGCGAGTCAGAGAAAGGCAGACGATCGACAGGATGAATAGAAGAGATTACCTCGCGTTGATGGGGACAGCCGCGGGCGCGCTGGCGGCCTCAACGAAGGTAAGTTCAGCTATGGCGCAAGAGGCCCGGACCGCCGACACCGGCGCGCCCACAACTTCAACTGTCGAGGATCGCGAACGCCGCATGCAGTGGTGGCACGCGGCAAAGTTCGGCATGTTCATTCACTGGGGACTCTACAGCACGCTCGGCCGTCACGAGTGGGTGATGGAGAACGAAGGCATTCCGGTAAGCGAATACGAGCGTCTAGCTCCAAAGTTCAAACCTATTCCCAACGCCGCCCGCGCGTGGGCCCAACTGGCGAAGCGGGCCGGTATGAAATACATGGTGATGACCACCAAGCATCACGAGGGATTCTGTAACTTTAATACGAAACTTACCGATTACTGCGCGCCAAAGCAGGGACCTGGACGTGATCTCGTGCGTGAATACGTGGATGCCGCGCGGGCCGAAGGCTTGCGGTTTGGGTTCTACTATTCGCTGATGGATTGGCATCATCCTGACGGAGCTCTTTGCAAAACGGACGAAGCCGCCCGCAGCCGGTTCGTCAAATACATTCATGGGCAGGTCAGAGAGTTGATGACCAATTACGGCAAGGTAGACATTCTGTGGTACGACGTGGCGTGGCCGCTGGATGCGAAAGGTTGGGAATCCGTCGAGATGAACACGATGGTGAGAAAGCTTCAGCCCGACATCATCATCAACAATCGTTCGAAGATCCCGGAGGACTTTGACACACCTGAGCAGCGTATCGAAGCTTCGGCGAACCGCCCCTGGGAATCCTGCATGACGTTGAATGACAGTTGGGGCTATCACGCGGCGGACATTAACTGGAAAAGTCCGACGACGGTGATTCGCAATTTGATCACCTGCGCGCGGGACGGCGGCAATTACCTTCTGAATATCGGGCCAAAGCCCGACGGTTCAATTCCCGACGAGTCAGTTCGCATTTTGACAACCGTCGGCGATTGGATGAGCAAGAACGGACCGACTATTCACGAATCCGATCACTGCCAGCCGCGACGAGGGAATTATCTCAGCTTCACCCGCAAGGGCAACGCGCTCTACGCGCACGTGCACTACTGGCCCGGCCAGACGGTAGTTGTCGGCAACCTCGTGAACAAAGTTTCGTCAGTAAAGATGTTCGAGACGAACGAGCCGGTGAAATTCGAACAGGACGATTTTCGGGTGCGGCTAACGAGTCTGCCAAAGAAAGCGCCGGCGCTGGTCACGACTTTCGCGCTCGAATGCGACGGTGAGCCGAAACAGGATAACGAAGGTAAGCGGGCCACGCGACCACGTGAAGGAATCTATAGAGTTGTTTGATTTTTTGAGGCTGTTGAATTTCATTTTCCATTTTCCATCGCTCATTTTTCATTGAGCATTTGTTACAACCAGTGCAGTGCCGCGACAATGAATGGGCGATGATAAATGACAAATGGAAAATGTGATTGATAGTCATCAGCATTTCTGGCAAGTCGGACGCTTCGGTTACCCCTGGATGACGCCGGAGACTGACGTTCTTTACCTTGATTACTTACCACCGGCGCTCGAGCCGATATTGAAGCGTTCCAGGGTTGAAAAGACCGTGCTGGTGCAGGCGAGTAACAGCCTCGAAGAAACACGCTGGTTGTTGAGTCTTGCGGACCAGTACCCGTTTATCGCTGGTGTCGTTGGCTGGGTGGATTTGACCAGCCCCGAGATCGACACCCAGTTGGAAGAATTTGCGGCGCACCCGAAATTTAAAGGCGTGCGTCATTTGGTTGAGAGCGAACCTGACGATGCGTGGATCGTTCAGGACACGGTGCTAAACGGCCTCAAAAAGTTAGCGTCGCACGATGTTTCTTACGACCTGCTGGTGCACACGCGGCATTTGAAACGTGTCAATACTATCGCCGAAAGGTGTCCGCAATTGCGCCTAGTCGTCGATCATTTGGCAAAGCCACCGGTGGCGAGTGGGGAAACCAGTGAGTGGGCCCGGGAGATAAAGAAAGTCGCGCGGTACGGAAATGTGTCCTGTAAACTTTCCGGTCTGGTCACTGAAGCAAACCTGACGGAATGGCGGACAGACGATTTGAAGCCATTCGTAGACAAGGCGCTGGAATACTTTGGACCTGAGCGAATGATGTTTGGCAGCGACTGGCCTGTGTGTCTGCTGGCCGCTTCATACGATCGAGTTTTGGATGCCTTTCAATCGTTGCTCGCGGAGTTAAGTGACGAAGACAGAAGCTGCATCTTTTCGAAAAACGCAAGCGAGTTTTATCGACTGCAAGGGCAGGCGAGCGCAGCTTGAAAATCTCTTGCAGAACCTCTCTCAGAGCGAGAGGGAACGTGAATGCCCGAAACCTGTTTCATCACTGGAGCCCAGGGCTGTATAGGCTCGTGGATTGTTAAGGCGCTCGTCGAACGTGGCGACACGCCGGTCGTTTTCGATCGCAGCGAAGACAAGCGGCGTCTAAATGCGATCATCGGGCCGGGCGATCTCGATCGCGTCCGTTTCATCGCGGGTGATGTTACTGATGTGAGCGCCGTGTATTCGGCCCTCGAGGCGTCTGCTGCGCGCCGCATTATTCATCTCGCCGGACTGCAAGTGCCGTCATGCAGAACTGATCCCGTAGCCGGCGCCTTCGTGAACGTCGTCGGAACTCTCAACGTTTTTGAGTCAGCCAGGACAATTGGCGTTGAACGTGTCGTCTATGCAAGTTCGGCAGCGGTCTTTGGCGCAGGCGATGGGGAGACTCCGTTTGACGAAACCGCTATATCCGAACCGCTAACTCATTACGGGGTGTTTAAACGCACGAATGAAGGAAACGCCCGCGTCTATTTTCTCGATCATGGTTTGACAGCGTTGGACTAAGACCATTGACTGTCTATGGCGTCAACCGTGATTCGGGATTAACCAGCGATCCAACGAGGGCGATGAAGGCGGCGGTGCTCGAATTGGCGTTTCATATTCGCTTCAGTGGGGCCACGGATTTCCAGTACGTAGCCGACACGGCCGCGGCTTTTCTCGCTTGCGTCGATCACGCGCCGGACGGTGCTCATGTTTTTAATCTTCACGGCGAAACCGTTGAAGTCGCGCGCATCACTCAGCTGATCAATGAAAACTCGCCTGCCGGGCGCGAATTGGTGACTTACGGTGGGCCACCCATTCCAATTGCTGCGGCGATGGATGATACCGCAATCAAGCGAGTGATTGGCGACTTACCGTCAACACCAATCGAAGTGGGCATACGCGAAACCATGCAGCGGTTCGCTGCGTTGCGTGATGCTGGACGCCTGGACACGAGCGATATCGGATCGGAACTGTCGAGCGCCGGGAGAAATTAGTTTTGAATGCATCCTTGGACATTTCTGACAAAGCCTCAGCTACCCAAAACGCGGGAATGACTATGCGCGCCAGCGTTCTATGCGGCGTCGAGCGGCTTGAGGTGCGCAACGTCGAACGGCCGGCTTTAGCCGGACACGAAGTGCTGGTGCGCGTTTCGGCGGTTGGCCTGTGCGGCACCGATGCGCACATCTTCGCGGGCCATGCCAATTACAATACCGACCAGTATGGCCAACCGATTCCATTTGAGGTTCAGCCGCAGATCCTGGGACACGAAATTAGTGGACGCATTGAAGAAGTCGGCGGTGAAGTGTCGGATTTACGAGTCGGAGATTGCGTCGTTCTTGATCAGGGGCTGAACTGTCTTAGCCTGAAGCGAAATCCACTGTGCGAGTACTGCCGGACGGGCGATTCGCATCAATGCGAATATTATGCCGAGCACGGCATTACGGGATTGCCGGGCGGACTGGCTGAGTTCATCGCCTTGCCGGCCGTGAATGCGATCCGAATTGGCGCCGACCTCGACATGGGCGAAGCTGCGCTGGTCGAACCCCTGGGTTGCATTATCCATTCCGCTGATGCGCTGATGGGAGCCCGGTCGCGTTTTCATCTTAATGGCGCATCGTCCGGGCCGCCAGTGCGGGCGTTGCTTGTCTGCGGCGCGGGACCGGCAGGATTGATGTTTGTCCAATATCTGCGTCGCGTCCTTCATTACGATGGCTTGCTGTTGGTGAGCGAGCCGAATGAAGACAAGCGGAAACTCGCTCTGCGCTTTTGCGCCGATGCGGTGATCGATCCAGGCGAGCGTGACGCCGTGGAAGAGGTGCACGAGCACACAAAAGGAAAGGGCGTGGACTGTTTGATTGAAGCATCGGGCGCCGGACAGGTGCTCGCTTTCATTCCGGGATTGATTCGAAAGCAGGCCACTGTTCTGCTGTACGGCCACGGGCATGCCGGTGTCGATTTGAGCGTGCTCAACAATGTAATGTTTCGCGAGCCGGTATTGATTACTCCGGTCGGGGCCTCAGGCGGCTTTGAACCTGACGGTCGACCATCTGTCTATCTGCGCGCACTAAAACTCATCGAGCGACGGGAAGTAGATGTTACGTCCTTCATCACCCACCGTTACACCTCTCTCGAAGCCGTCCAGGGCGCACTGGGTGCAGACATTCACACGCCTGGTTACATCAAGGGAGTGGTGACTCTCTAAGATTGCCGATTGCCGATTTCCAATTGGCGATTGCCGTCGTGGATTGGCTGTATACTTCCATTAACTCCGAGAGAAAATAAAGGCCTTCAGAAGGTATGTCCGCTAATTCCAAACCAATCGGCAATCGGCAATCGGCAATCGGCAATGATCTCGACCGGAAATCGGCAATCCGCGTGGGCTTGTTTGTTACTTGTCTTGTCGATCAGATGTGGAGCGCCATTGGCACCAGCACAGTCGAGGTGCTCAGGCGAGCAGGTTGCACGGTCGAATTTGACGAGCGCCAAACCTGCTGCGGGCAACCTGCTTTCAACACCGGCTATCGTGTCGAGGCGCGGCGCGTGGCCCAGCGTTTCATCGAAATCTGCGAACAAAGCAAAGCCGAAGCGATTGTTAGCCCGTCCGGATCGTGCACCGCGATGGTGCATCATTATCCCGCCTTGTTTCCCGACGATTCTGAATGGCGCACGCGGGCGCGAGCGCTGGCGGCGCGCACATTTGAATTGAGTTCGTTTCTGGTGCGCGTGCTGAAAATCGAAGACGTAGGAGCGCGTTTTCAAGGCAAAGTAACCTGGCATGACGCCTGTCACGGTCTGCGCGATTTAGGGATTCACAGCGAGCCAAGACAATTGATCAGACATGTTCGCGAAGCAGAATTTGTCGAGTTGGAGAACGCGGATGCCTGCTGCGGTTTTGGCGGCACATTCTCAGTTAAGTATCCGGAGATCTCAGCCGCCATTCTGGATCAAAAGATCGAGAGCATTGAGCGCGCTGGAGTAGATGCCGTGGTCTCTGGCGACGCGAGTTGCCTGCTGCAGATCGGCGGCCGCCTGTCACGAACCGGCTTGAAAGTGCGCGTGATGCATCTCGCGGAATTGCTGGCAGCGACTTGAGAAAAAATCCCTCTCTGTTTGGGAGGAGGGATTGAGTGGGGATTTGGCGCGTCGTCCTTACGCCTCTCCCTAATCCCTCTGCCGCAGGGAGAGGGAAACATTCATGGAACACTTAACCACTGAAACGTTCGCCGCCAACGCTCGCGCAGCCCTCGGCAATGTGCAATTACGCGGTGCCCTGAAGAATGCGACGGGTTTGTTTAGCCGGCGCAGGCTCGAGGCAGCCAGAAGTCTCGGCAACTGGGAAGACCTCCGATCTCAAGCGCGAGCGATCAAAGACGAGACCCTGCTGCATCTTGATCAATATCTCGAGGAATTTGCGGCTAACGCCCGGAGAGCCGGAGCGCAAATTCATTGGGCGCGTGATGCGACTGAGGCCAACGGCATTGTTTGCAAACTTGCCCGCGAGCGCAATGCGCGCCTGGTCGTCAAGGCCAAGAGTATGACGACTGAGGAGATCCATCTCAACGCCGCTTTGACAGCCGAGGGAATCGAAGCTGTCGAGACCGATCTTGGCGAATACATAATTCAGCTCGCCGGCGAAACTCCTTCCCACATCATCGCTCCGGCAATTCATAAGACAAAAGGTCAGATTGCCGAACTCTTCACCACCAAGCTTGGTGTCGAGCGGACAAACGACATCGCTAAACTTACCAGCACGGCGCGCCAGGTGTTGCGCGACAAATTCGCGGGCGCGGACCTTGGTATCAGTGGCGTCAATTTTGGTGTTGCTGAAACCGGCACGATTCTGATTTTGGAAAACGAAGGAAATATTCGGCTGACTACCAGTCTGCCAAAGACGCACATCGCCTTGATGGGAATCGAAAAGGTGATACCGCGCTTCGCCGATCTGGAAGTGTTTCTAAAGTTGCTGCCACGCTCGGGCACGGGCCAGCAATTAACTACCTATCAATCGTTGATTACCGGAACCAAGCGCCAGCTTAATGATGAAGGACCGGACGAGTTGCACATCATCCTGCTCGACAACGGCCGGTCGCGCATGCTCGGCCATCCCGTCACGCGGCAATCGCTCGCCTGCATTCGCTGCGGCGCATGCCTGAACGCGTGTCCCGTTTATCAGCAGATTGGCGGACATGCATACGGTTCCGTTTATGCTGGTCCTATTGGCGCGGTCATCACGCCGCAGTTGTTCGGCCTGGCAAAGTCGGCGGAACTGCCCTATGCCTCCAGCCTGTGTGGCGCCTGCAGGGATGTCTGTCCGGTCAAGATAAATATTCCCGAACTGCTTCTGCATTTGCGCGCGGAGATCACACAAGGCAGTAGGCAGAGGGCAGTAGGCAGTAGGCAGGAATCAGAAAACAATAACCAGAAACCGGCTAAGCGTGCCCGAGCCGAGCGACTCGCCTTTAAGATTTGGGCCGCGGTGATGAGTTCACGTCGCTTGTATGAATTGAGCGGAAGCCTCTTTCGTGTGTTACAGCGTTTTATCGTGCGCGGAGGAAAAATCGGAAGCATCGGAGTTTTGCCGGCGCGCCTGGCGCCACCGCTGGCGGCTTGGACGAGGACTAGAGATTTGCGACCGATTGATAAAAACACATTTCGTGAACGGTGGCGAAACGGACTTGATAAATCGAGCTCATGAGTAAGGCGATCATCAATTCATCAATGGGCGAGGCGCAGGCCACGATCCTGCAGTCGATCCGCGAGCATTTGGCCGAGAGCGCTGCTTGCCATGCCGCAATTGAGGAAGCGAAGTCCGCGCCCACCGCCACCGAGCCATCGATCGAACCGGATCCGGCGGCTTCAGCGGATGGACATAAGAACCATGCCTACCATTCAGCCGTTGAAATGTTTCGCGAACGTCTCGAAGCCGTTGGCGGCCGATGCTTCGTGGTGCGCGGCGAGGTGGAAGCGGCGCGCGCTTTGAAGGGCATCATTGCGCAGCTGCGCGCGACTTCTTTGCCCGCAGAGCGTATCGCATTGTCGAATGCACCTCTCCTGGTCCGGTTGACGCGGGAGATAGTTGACGTCGCCGAAGTAACCGTCGCACCGAGCGCAGCCGAATTGTTCGATTACGACGTCGGCCTGACAACAGCCCAGGCGGCGATTGCCGAGACCGGCACCCTGGTGCTGGAATCGGATAGCGAGAGCCATCGTCTGGTTTCGCTCGTGCCGCCGGTGCACATTGCCATAATCAGCGCCAAAGACATCTGCCTGACGATCGGAGACGCTCTCAAGCTGGTACAGCGCCGTGAAGTAGCAGACATGAGTCGGACAATTACTTTTATTACCGGGCCCTCACGTACTGCAGACATCGAGTTAACCCTGACCGTCGGCGTGCACGGACCGAGAGAGTTGTACGTCATTGTTAATACCTGATTGTTAACCACGCAGCTTTATTTGCTGTGCTAACGGCAAGGGAACGAGGATAGACGAACACAATGGAAATCATAAGCTTCACGACGAAAGAGACGGGCTGGCATTCACCGCGGGTGGGCGCGCTTTTGAACACCGAATACTTGCTGGATTTTGAAACTGCTCTTAATGCTCGTCCGCCTAATCATCTTGCCTGGTTGGATATGGATAGCTCGTGGTTTCAAAATTCGCACGAGAAATATGCGGCGGTCGCGCGTGATGCGAAGGCTCTCAATCAGGCGGCTGAAAAAGGCCGGTTAACGAAGAGAAAGGACGCGTACTGGCTTGCCCCGGTCCCTCGTCCGGGCAAATTGATCTGCATTGGACTCAATTACCGGGACCATGCTGCCGAAAGTAATATGCCGATTCCTTCACGGCCGGTGGTGTTTTCCAAATTCTCGACGGCGGTAATTGCGCCGGGAGAGCCGGTCGTCCTGCCGGAGGCCAGTGCGCAAGTTGATTACGAAGCTGAGCTGGCAGTTGTTATCGGGCGGCGCGCGAAGAAAGTGAGCGCGAATCGAGCCCTCGATTATGTGCTCGGGTATACGTGCTTCAACGATGTCAGCGCGCGTGATTTTCAATTTGCAGACGGTCAATGGCAACGTGGAAAGTCGTGCGACACGTTTGCGCCCATGGGGCCGGCGATTGTAACTGCTGACACAATTTCAGATCCCCACAAGCTTTCGATCAAGTTGGTCCTTAATGGCCGCACGATGCAGGACTCAAACACGGAGCAATTAATCTTCGGTGTGCCTGAACTGATCGAATTCCTTTCCCAAACCATTACGCTCGAGCCCGGCGATGTGATAGCTACCGGCACGCCGCCCGGGGTGGGCTTCGCGCGTAAGCCGCCGGTGTTTCTGCGACCAGGTGACGTTATGGAAGTAGTTATCGAAAGCGTCGGTTGGTTGAATAATCCGGTGGTGGCGGCGGGCGAAGCGGTTGGGACTTCTGCCTGATCAAAACAAAAGTGAGAGATAACGTGCGTAAAATCATTTCGATATTGGTCGTGTTGGCGTCAGTTGCGGCGTTGGGCTGCAACCGTTCGGGATCGAAGAACGCGAAGAAGAAATTGACGATCGCTGTTATTCCGAAAGGCACGTCGCACGAATTCTGGAAAAGCGTTCAAGCGGGCAGCATTAAGGCGGCGCGCGACCTCTCGGCGCAGGGCAGCGAAGTTGAAGTGATCTGGAAAGGCCCTTTGCGAGAAGACGATCGCGAGCAACAGATTCAGGTAGTCGAGGGATTCACTTCGCAGGGCGTCGACGGCATCGTGCTGGCGCCGTTGGACAATCGCGCGCTGGTCCGTGCCGTCGAAGAAGCGAACAGCGCCGGCGTGCCTACCGTGATCATTGATTCCGCTCTCGACTCGAACTCGATTGCCAGTTTTGTCGCTACTGACAATCGAAAGGGCGGGATGCTGGCCGCGGATCGCCTCGGCCAACTCCTGGGCGGTAAAGGCAAGATAATCCTTTTACGTTATGCAGAAGGTTCGGCCAGTACGCAAGATCGTGAAGATGGATTCATTGAGGAGCTCAAGCAAAAGTATCCGGCCATCGAATTGATTTCCAGCGATCAGCATGCAGGCGCCACGCGCGACACGGCTAAACGCGCGTCCGAGAATCTTCTCAATCACTTTGGCGACGAAGTGCAGGGAATTTTTTGTCCGAATGAATCGACAACTGCCGGAATGCTTCTGGCCCTGCAGGATAATGGCAAGGCCGGCAAAGTGATTTTCGTTGGTTTTGATTCCAGCCAATCGTTCATCGACGCAATGCGCGCCAAACAGCTGCAGGGCATCGTCGTACAGAACCCTTTCAACATGGGTTATCTTGGCGTGCGCACGATGGTGGACCATCTTCAGGGCAAACCAGTCGAGAAGCGGATCGATACCGGGGTCACCTTGATCACGAATGACAATCTGGATGCTCCCGACACGCAAGCCTTGTTACGCCCTCCATTGGATCAGTATCTGAAGTAGGTAATATAGACTCCAGTCTGCATTGCCTGACAACACCGCAGACGGAATCTGCGCTGCGATTTCGCGTCGCGAATGATCGCCCCGGCTAGATGATCGGCGCTTTGATTAATGGCTTTAGTTCAAAGCAACCTTTTTGCAAAATTAAATGACCACTATTACCAACGTTATCGTTCGGGACATTCGCTTTCCAACCTCCGCCACACTCGACGGTTCGGACGCGATGAATCCGGATCCCGATTACTCGGCAACTTACGTCGTTCTGCAAACCGACAGTCCGCACGGACTGCAAGGTTACGGGCTGACGTTTACTAACGGCCGCGGCAATGAGATCTGCGCCGCGGCCGTCCACGCTCTGAAGCATCACGTGCTGGGCCGAACTCTGGAGTCCCTCACCGGCGACCTCGGCGCCTTTTGGATGCGCATTACCTCAGACAGTCAGGTGCGCTGGCTGGGGCCGGAGAAGGGTGTCATTCATCTCGCCACCGCCGCGCTGGTGAATGCGGTTTGGGACCTTTATGCCAGGGCCGCAGGCAAGCCGCTGTGGAAACTTCTCGTCGATATGCCGCCTGAACAAGTTGTGTCTTGCATTCCTTTTCGGCACATCACTGATGCCTTGAAACCGGAGGAAGCAGTCGAGATGCTGCGGCGCAACGAAGTAACGAAATCAGCTCGCGAAGAGGAGATGCGCAAAACCGGTTATCCCGCTTACACAACTTCTGCCGGGTGGCTGGGTTATTCAGACGCGAAGATGCGCGGTCTGGTGCGCGAAGGATTAGCTCAGGGCTGGACCCACTTCAAAATGAAGGTTGGGCGGAACCTCGAAGACGACATTCGTCGGGCGCGCGTTATCCGCGAAGAGATCGGCCCTGGACGCAAGTTAATGATGGACGCGAATCAGGTCTGGGATGTCGACCAGGCCATTCACTGGATGAAGCAGTTGGCAGTATTTCAACCGCATTGGATCGAAGAGCCGACGTCGCCCGATGACGTGCTCGGCCACGCCAGGATTGCGAAAGCTCTTGCGCCGATAGGTGTGGCTACTGGCGAACACTGCCAAAATCGCATCATGTTCAAACAACTGCTGCAAGCTGACGCAATTAGCTTCTGTCAGATAGACAGCTGCCGGCTCGGCGGCGTGAATGAAGTGCTTGCGGTGCTCTTAATGGCCGCGAAGTTCGACGTGCCGGTTTGTCCCCATGCGGGCGGTGTCGGTCTCTGCGAGTATGTGCAACATCTGTCGCTGTTCGATTACATCGCGGTCAGTGCCTCACTCGAGAATCGAATCATCGAGTATATCGATCATCTTCACAAACACTTCGTCTATCCGGTGACAATGAAGAACGGTCGTTACATTCCTCCGCTGGATTCGGGTTACAGCATCGAAATGAAACCTGAATCGCTTGATCGGTATGAATTTCCGAAGGGCGAGGCCTGGAATGCATGATGGTCCTGCCGCTTTTACAAAAGCGGCGATGGGCCGTGGAGTTTGAGAGGAGAGAATCAGATGAAACGGCTGATGCTTTGTTGCGCTCTTCTGTCTGCCGGCGTCACCTGCGCGCTTGGGCAATCGCCGCAACCGACACCGGATTGCACGGATATTCAAATGCAGGTTAAGCGTTTGCAAACCAAACTGAACGATTGGCCGGAGTTGGCACGCTATCGCGATGCGAACCTCAAGGTTATTGCGCCCGCGAGAGGTCAGAACCGCGTCGTCTTTATTGGGGATTCAATCACGGATTCATGGGATGATCCGAAATACGGTGGCTTTTTCCCGGGCAAGTCTTACCTCGATCGCGGCATCAGCGGGCAAACAACGCCCCAGATGTTGGTCCGTTTTCGCGCGGACGTGATCGCCCTGCGCCCAAAGGTGGTGGTCATTTTAGCAGGCACGAATGATCTCGCCGGCAACACCGGGCCCACTACGCTGGAAGCGATAGAAGACAATCTCTCGTCGATGGCCGAACTGGCAAAACTTAACCACATTCGCGCGGTGCTTGCTTCTGTACTTCCGGTTAGTGATTACGAGACGCGAGACGGCAAACCAATAGTTCAAACGCTGCGAAGACCGCCGGAACGAATCAAAGCTTTAAATGCCTGGATTAGAAAGTACGGGGCCGAAAATAACTTGACCTATCTCGATTACTATTCGGCTATGATAGACGAGAAGGGTTTTTTGAAAGCTGAGTTGAGCGACGACGGACTTCACCCTAATCAGAAGGGTTATGCGGTCATGGGTCCGCTGGCAGAAGCAGCCATTGCCGAAGCCCTGAAACGCCAGAGATAATCGCCAAGCCGGGTCACTTCGCCGAACTGGACAAAAGATGCCTACTACTCTTGCTGATATCGCGCGTGCGTTAGGCGTCTCAAAGATGACGGTCTCGCGCGCCATCAACAATCATCCCGAAATCAGCCCTGAGACGCGGTCCCGAGTTCTGGAGGCCGCTCAGCGTATGAATTACCGGCCAAATCAATATGCGCGGGCGCTCACTACCAATCGTTCCTTTCTGCTGGGCGTGGTAGTACCTGATCTTATGCACTCGTACTTTGCCGAAATCTGTCGCGGAATCGAGTCAGTAGCGAAGCCCTTAGGCTACCAAAATCTGATCTGCAGCACCGACGAAGACGCGCCCAACGAACAAGTCGAGATCGGAGCTTTGTTGCCGCGCACCGATGGATTGATCCTCGCCTCGTCAGCGGCGCCCGGAGACACAAAGTTCTATCGCCGCATTATTCGCGAAGGCGCAAAACTGGTATTGATGGATCGGCAGCTCGAAGGCTTGCGGTCCCCGACGGTAACCACAGACGATGTAAAAGTCGGAATGCTGGCGACCGAACACTTGATCAATCTGGGGCATCGGAGAATCGGACATTTGAAAGGCACGGTCGCTTCGACGGCGGCGCGGCGATTCGAGGGTTACAAAAAAGCGTTGACGAAACACGAATTGACTCTCAATGAATCATTGGTACGCGAGTGCGGCTTCACCGAAAAGGATGGTTACGAGTCCATGAGTGCGTGGCTCAGGGAAGGCAGCGTGCCCTCCGCAATTTTCGCGGCCAACGATCCGGCCGCAATCGGAGCGATGAGCGCGATCACCGAAGCTGGTCTTCGAATTCCCGAGGACGTCGCCATCGTGGGCGGCGGGAACATTCATTACGGTGACATGCTGAAAGTTCCGCTGACCACGGTCGCCTGGTCGACTCTGGAGATGGGGCAGGCAGCGGCAAGGCTTTTGATAGAGCTCGTGGAAGGCAAAAAGGGGCGCAAAGAACATCAGGTTATTGTCGAGCCGGAACTAGTTGTGCGGGAATCGTGCGGCGCGACGAGAGCCGTCCTCGCGTGATACTTCAAACGGTTTTTACGCCGCGAAAGATCTCAAATTCGGCTCGCTAAAAAATTCCAATAAAAAGTTCTTGACAAAGTCCTTGGTTGAGGCATATTGTTCGCACCTCGAACAATATGCCTGTTTATGCGTAAAATCAACACCAGGGATTTCAAAGTTGCCCGCCGGAGCACATCGCGCGACATCAATCGACGCATTGCTCTTAATGTAATCCGCGAGCGGCAACCGATCTCGCGGGCTGATCTCGCTCGTCACATGAAGATGACTCGCGGAGTAGTGAGCGTTCTGGTCCAGGAGTTGATTACTCAGGGATTGATTTACGAGGGCGCTACTGGCGAGGCTGCCCGGGGACGCAAGCCCACCTTTCTCCATGTCAGTACGCAAAACCGTTTAGCGATCGCGGTTGATGTGCGATTCAGCAAGACTTATTTGATGTTGTGCGATCTTTCAGGGCGCCAACTTGGGATAGAAATCTTTGACACAGTCTTTTCGTTACCGGGTTTCGTCAGGGACCTGGCAGCCCGAATTAAGAAAATACTCAAAGGGCGGGGTGTTAACGTCGCGTGTGAGGGAATCGGACTGGTCGTCCCGGGCATGGTTGATCAGCGTACCGGAAGGATTCTGAACGCGCCGGCGCTCGGCTGGCGCGGAGTCGACATACAGTCAAAGCTTGCGGCAGCAACCGGCCTGCCTGTACATGTTGAGAATTCAGGCCGCGCGTGCGCACTGGCGCAACTTTGGCTCGAGAAAGGCGAGACCACGACCGGTCAAAGCTTCGTTTACATCAGCGTCTCAGACGGTGTCGGCACCGGAATCGTAGTAAATGGCGAGCTGCTTCGCGGGCGCGATCACGTGGCCGGCGAGTTTGGGCATATGCCGCTTAGCCTGGACGGACCACGTTGCATGTGCGGCGCCAGTGGATGCTGGGAGGCATATACCTCCAATCTCGCTATCCTGTCACGCTATTTTGGACGGAATTTGTCCAAACTCAGTCCAAAACACCTGAAGCAGGTCGAAAGGAAGTCTTTTACCATCCTGGACTTGATTACGCGCGCCCGAAGCGGTGACGCGCGGGCACTGAACGCGCTTCAGACAAGCGCCCGTTTCCTTGGTCTGGGAATCGCAACCATCGTGAACACAGTCAATCCGGACGGTATCTATCTCGCGGGCGAAATCACCGCCGCATGGGATTTGATCGAGGGGGCTGTTCGCTCGGCCATTGCTGAACGCGCTTTGACGGACGCGGCAGCACGCACGCCGCTGCATGTGACGTCAGCACAGGAATATCCGCGATTGCGGGGAGCCGCGGCGCTGATCGCCGCTCCGACTTATGCCGCTCCGCAGGTCGCGTAAAATTCAGCGGCTATCGTTGAGAACCAGAAACTGGAATTAGTATTCGCTTTCTCAAGAACTTGTAGAACCAGGGGGCTCGGGGATTTTACATCGGCAAATCACGCTGGGACCCGTGGGCTCAGCTTCTTGCCTGCATCTCGAATCTTTCTTTGGAGGTGATCAAAATGCAAAGGACAAATAGCTCGGGGCGAAGCGGTTTGACGATGACGAGAGTCAGTGCGCTGGTCTTGTTACTGATCTCTGGTGCTCTCAGTGCGCACGGACAGACGATCTTCGGTCGCATCTCTGGGACAGTAAAAGACAGCGCGGGTGCTGCCATTCCGAACGTGACCGTCACGGTCACGAATCCGGCCAACAATCTTGTACGGACGGCCACAACCGACGAGGATGGATTCTATACGGTGACGAACTTACCCGTCGGTAGTTACAGCGTGGAAGCAGAGCGAAGCGGTTTCAAGAAAGCCGCGCAGTCGGGTGTCTCCGTGGTGGCGGATGCGCGCCTCACGATTGATGTCACGCTGGAAGCAGGACAGGTAACAGAGACCGTCCAGGTCACAACTGCCACCGGTGAAACGGTAAACACCACGTCGGGTGAGGTAGGGCGTCTTGTCGATCAGCGGCAGGTGCAGAATCTGGCGCTCAACGGCAGGAATTACATGCAACTGGTAACGCTGGTTCCCGGCGCCGCCATCCTCGATGAGGATCAACTGGCGCTCACCACCAGTTTGAGCATCAGTCAGGCGGCGATCAACGGCAACCGCCCTAACTACAACAGCCTGACAGTCGACGGCGGCTTCAATATGGACTCGGGCAGTAACAACAGCCAGATTAACAACGTCGGAATCGACTTTATTCAGGAGGTAAAAATCCAGACTTCGAATTTTTCAGCCGAGTACGGGCGTAACTCCGGTGCTTCGGTTAACGTCGTCACTCGAGGAGGCGGCAATGACTATCATGGCAGCGTTTTCTATTTTCTCCGGAATGACAAGTTTGATGCGCGCTCCTTTTTCTCTCCTATAAGAGGGAAACTCCGCTTTAACAATTTCGGCTGGAACTTTAATGGCCCCATCAAGAAGGACAAGCTTTTCTTTTTTGCCGGTCAGGAGTGGAAGTACATACGGCTGGATTCAGCGCCGGTGCGTCGCACGATGCCAACCAGAGCGGAACGAGCAGGAGACTTCAGTGCGCGCAGCGGCACGCTCAATGTACCGAACGGTTATACGGCGTTCAATCCGGCAACGGGTACCACGGTGCTAGCGGGAGCGCCCATCCCCGGTCGGAACCTCGCGAATCTGAGACTCAACGGACAGCCTGTCGGCGTGACTCCAAACGGCGCCGCAATCGCTGCGGTGTACAGTGCTATGGAGAAACTGGCCGTGGCTTACTCGGACACACCCACCGGGAACAACGCCACCTTTCAGCAACCCAATCCGTTCAACTATCGCGAAGACAACATCCGCCTGGATTATCGCTTCAACGACAAACACAGTATTTATGGGCGCTACCTTCACGACCATTACGACCTGATTGATCCCTACGGGACGTTCATCACTTCGCAATTGCCGACGATCCCGACCAATCGTTTAAGGCCGGGCTCAAGCTATCAGGTCTCTCATACCTGGTTGATCAGTCCGACGAAGATCAACGAAGCCAAGATAAATGTTTCCTACAATGGTCAACGCATACCGCCCGTCGGTGAATTTTGGAAGCGCGAGACCTACAACTTTACTTATCCGCAGCTCTTCTCCGGAGGCCGTTTTGACAATGGTATTCCGAACACTACCATTACCGGGTTTGCCAGTTTCAACGGACCCTCGGGATCCCTATTGTCACCGACCACTGATATTACCCCCAGCGACAATTTCACCCTGATCCACGGAAAGCACTCGATCAAGATGGGGCTGATCGTGGTTCGTAATCGAAAAGATCAGAACGGGCGATCCGGCTACACGGGCAACGTTTCTTTCAGTACCGGTGGCAACACCAGGACGACGGGCAATGCGTTTGCGGATGCGCTGCTGGGGAACTTCCGAACTTACAATGAAGCAGACAATGATCCGATTGGATTTTTCCGTTTCAATCAGGACGAGGCCTATGCAATGGACAGCTGGAAGGTGACTTCCAAACTCAGTCTGGAGCTTGGCGCGCGCTACTACCACTTTACGCCGACCTACACGCAGGCGAACAACATGGCGAACTTCGATCCCAGCCGGTATGATCCGAGCCAGGCGGTCACAATCATGGCCAACGGAAACATCGATCCGACCAAAGGTGGAAATCGGTTCAATGGTCTGGTGCGCGCCGGCAACGGCATTCCGGCTGATCAGATAGGCCGGGTCAGCGCTGCGAACAATCCGCTGTTGCAGTTGGTTCCGACCGGGGCGCCACGCGGTTTCTATCAACCGGCGAACAGGTTGGCGCCCAGATTTGGTTTTGCCTATGCGCCGTTCAACGACACGAAGACTTCCATCCGCGGCGGCTTCGGTATGTACTACGATAAGGTTGAGGGCAACCTGATTTTTTCCCAGGTTATCGTTCCACCATTTATCAGCCAACCGCAGTTTGAGAACGGGAACCTTGGGAATCCTTCCGGTGGCACCTCTTCGGCACTCGCGCCGTTTGGCGCGATCAGCGCGATCGATCCCAATCTGGACATATCAGAGGCGATGAACTTCAGCCTGGGAGTGCAACGAGAATTGCCGCATGGCTTCTTCGTCGAGGCCACCTACGTTGGCAATCAGGGAAGGCACTTGATTCGCCAGCCGGATCTGAATGCCGCTCCGTTCACCGCGTTGGCGGCCTTGGCCGCCCTCAACGCAACACTACCAGCCTCGCAACAGATCTCAACCAATACGGTGCGACCCTATAAGGGATATACCAATATCAATTTCCGTCTCTCGGACGCCAATTCAAATTACAACGGGATGCAGTTGTATGCCGCCAAGCGCAAGGGCGCTCTTGAACTCACTGCCAGCTATACGTGGTCCAAGGCCTTAACAGACACCAGCGGCAATGGCGATGCATTAGACGTCGGTGAAGATCCTTTCAACCGGCATTTCAACTATGGACCGGCGAGCTTTGATCGCCGCCATATCTTCGTAGCTACGTACGACTATCACGTTCCCTTTCTGCGCGACATGAAAGGCGTGGGTGGCGCCGTCCTCTCGGGCTGGGAAATCAGTGGCATCACTCGTTTTCAAAGTGGACAATATTATACGGTCACGGCGAACACGGCGATTGGTACTCGACGCGCCGACTATGTCGGCGGTTCGGTGCTGCTTCCCAGTCCTGGACCGGATGGTTGGATCAATCCCGCCGCATTTGCTGTTGCGCCCGCCGGCCGCCGAGGCAACTCCGGCGTAGGTATTGTGAAAGGTCCGAGTCTGCAGACCTGGGACTTCTCACTTCGCAAGCAGTTCACGCTTACTGAGCGATTTAGACTCCGGTTCCAGGCTGACATGTTCAATGCCTTCAATCGTGCAAACTTCAGGTTGTCTGCCACGGTGCTCACGAATGGGGGTTTTGGTACGATCGGCGCCACGGGTCCGCCGCGCAATATTCAGTTTGGCCTCAAACTAGACTTCTGACATCCTTTAGTAGTCAGTTCGAGTCCATAGCGATTGCTTCTACCCTTCTTCTCCAGTCTCTCGGAGGTGAGAGCTTGGCGAGGCAGTGTCGTTTTCCGGAAGTGGCAAGGCCCCCCTTTAAGCGCCTAAGGAGTCTGACGACCCTCGCGGGGATACGACTGGAGTCCTGATTTCCCGAACGAGTCGCAAGATGAAATCGCTTTTTCTGCTTATCTTTCTGCTCGTGGTGATCCCCACTGCAAGGGGACAGCAGGTTGACCTAATCGCTAACACGGAAGGCCGCAAGACCATCAGCCTTGATGGGCAATGGCGAACAATCATCGATCCCTACGAAGCGGGCTACTACGATTATCGTTACCAACCGAGCGCCAATGGCTATTTCAAAGACGCTAAGCCGAAGAACAAAAGCGATCTGATTGAGTATGATTTCGACAGTTCCGGATCGTTGAAGGTGCCGGGAGATTGGAATACTCAGGAAGATCGCTTGCTGTTCTATGAAGGCACCATCTGGTACAAGAAGACTTTTGATTATCAACGAAAGCCGGACACTCGTCTTTTCGTCTATTTTGGGGCGGCAAATTATCTGGCGGATGTTTATCTCAACGGCGAGAAAGTCGGGCGGCACGAGGGCGGATTCACGCCTTTCAATTTTGAGATAACTAATCTGGTTCGAGATACGGGCAATTTCCTCATTGTCAAAGTGGACAACAAGCGCCGGCGTGACGCCGTACCGACACTAATCACAGACTGGTGGAACTATGGCGGACTCACTCGTCAGGTGAAGCTGATAGAAACACCCGCCACATTTGTGCAGGATTACTTTATCCAGCTTCAGAAAGGCTCGCAGGAATTGGTCAGCGGCTGGGTCAGACTCAACGGCAGTGAGCCCAGTCAAAAAGTGGCGGTACGAATTCCCGAAGCCGGGATCAGCAAATCCTTCACCACCGACGCCAATGGATATGCGGAGATTAGTTTCAGCGCCAAGCTAACATTGTGGTCGCCGAACAATCCGAAACTCTACGATGTAACAGTGGAAGCAGAGACCGATCGGATCACGGATCAGATTGGCTTTCGCAGCATTGAAGCCAGGGGAACAGAGATCCTCTTGAACGGCCGGCCAATCTTCCTGCGCGGCGTGTGCATACATGAAGAAGCGCCTTTCCGCGGGGGTCGGGCCTACAGCCGCGAGGATGCTCTTACTCTGCTGCACTGGGCCAAAGAGTTGGGTGTAAATTTTGTCCGCCTCGCGCACTATCCCCACAACGAATTCATGTTAAGGGAGGCCGATCGGCTGGGTATCATGGTTTGGTCGGAGATCCCCGTCTATTGGACGATCCTTTGGGAAAACCCGGCCACCCTCGAGAACGCCCAAAATCAACTGACCGAGATGATCGCGCGTGACAAGAACCGCGCCTCAGTAATTATTTGGTCGATGGCCAACGAAACGCCCCTTGGTGAGGCGCGCCTGGCGTTTCTCAGGAAACTGACCGAACGGGCCAGAAGCCTGGATCCTACCCGAATGATTTCAGCGGCGATGGAACGCCACTATCTCAACGAGCAAACGCAAATGATCGATGACCCGCTGGGAGAATACGTCGACGTGTTTGGGTGTAACGAGTATGTAGGCTGGTACGACGGTCTGCCTGAAAAAGCTGATCGTCTGGAATGGAAAATGAAGTACCAGAAACCGTTAATCATGAGTGAATTCGGCGCGGAAGCGCCTTACGGAAATCATGGCGACCCTTTGACGCGATGGACCGAGGAATACCAGGAGAACGCGTACCAGCACCAGGTGAACATGTTGAAGAGAATCTCTTTCCTGCGCGGCACATGTCCATGGATTCTGATGGATTTCCGTTCTCCGCGCAGGCCCTTACCAGGCATCCAGGATTTTCACAATCGAAAGGGATTGATCTCTGATCATGGCGAGAAGAAAAAGGCCTTCTACGTAATGCAGAAATACTATCAAGAGCTGCAAGCGACCTCGCCGCAGTGACGAGAACAAAGTTGAACGCAAAGTATTTTATAAAACTTCTCTGTTTGGGTTTTCTGGTGACTGGCGCGTCCGGTATGGCCGCGCCCCGTATCAAGGTCCTGAAACTGTCCGTCACAAATCCCACCAACGAGACCCGGCTGCACGAGAACATTGTCGTCAAGGTTGCGGAGTTGAAACGCATCGCGCCGGATTTCAAAGCGGGCGATGTGATCATTACGACCAGCGATGCTGCCACCCTCCAGGAAGATGCGCGGACTCTACAAACGATCGAATTGCCTTCACAGGCGGACGACCTGGATGGCGATAACAAATATGACGAGCTCGCTTTCCAGATCGACCTGAAACCCGGGCAGACGCGGATCGTGACGATTGCCTACGGTGATACGCCAACTATCCAGCGCCTGCGGGACGACTATCCCAGACGCACGGCGGCCAAGTTTACGATGAAGTTCGACGGTCTGGCCTGGGAGTCCGAAAACACTGCCTGGCGCATTTACTTTGACAAGCGCAACGCGATCGATTTTTACGGGAAGCGCCGCCCTGGTCTTTATCTCGAAATGTTCGGCGCCCCTGAGTACGTTTACCATTGGGAGTCTCCACTGGGTCGCGATATCTACCGCATTGGAGATGCAATCGGTATCGGCGCCGTGGCCGCGCTCGTTGATGGCAAGGTGGTAAAGGTTTCGGACGTCAGGGAACGAAAGTGGCGAATCATCAGCGCCGGTCCCGTGCGCGTGATTGTCGAACTTACCTATAAAGGATGGCAGGTTGGCGGTCGGGAAGTGAATCTCACCAGCCGCATGACGCAATGGGCTGGCGAGCACGGCTTTGAACATTTCATCACCGCTGATGGCGCCGATGGTCTGACGGTGGTTACCGGAGTCGTACGTCATCCCGGGTTGCAGGAAAAAGTTTTTCAGCCGACAGCGACCGAGCCCGCTTTAGTGAGCGCGTGGTGGGGGCATCAAGTCGAAGAAGAAGGACCGCCTGCGACTGCCATCCACAATCTTCCGGACCAGAATCTCGGCCTGGCCATTATCGCGCCGGGCCAGCAAAGCAAGATGGGCCCGGACGATTCGCTCAACCTGCTTGTTCAGCCGGAAGTGGTCAACCAAAAAGCAAGTTGGTACGTGCTCGGCGTTTGGGACCAGGAGAACAGCGACAGCCTGACAGTAACTGCGCCGAGCGCCGATGCGAGGTACCGCTACGGCACGATAGTGCAGCCCGCCACAACCCCAAAGACATTCGCTGCTTTTCTGGACCTGGCGCAAGAGGCGCGTCGCCGGATTACGCAACCGGCGAAAGTCGTGTTGCTCTCGTCGACCGCGTCGGCGCAATCGGCGCCAACTGACACGCTGAATCCCGCGCGCGCGAGGACTTATGCTGAAGCGATTGAACTACTGCGCCAATCTGCCGAACGGACTGCCGTCAAATGGGAAGCAATTGTCTCAAAGAGTCCGCCTGAACAAACGACCCGCGACAATGGCGAAGGATTTTTCACCGAAGGCGACAACCAAACCGGTGAATGGAAAGCGCAGAAGGGATTTTTCTGGACCGGCAGCTTCTGGGTCGGCGAGTTGTGGCAGCTTTACGGCAAGACCAAAGACGAACGCTTTCGACGCTGGGCGGAGCTTTGGAATGCGTGCCTGCTCGGAGAAGAAATGACTGAAAACCATGACACGGGTTTTCTCAATTATTACTCGTCAGGGCTTGGCTATGGTCAAACGAAAGAATCCAAGTATCGTCAGGCGGTGCTGCGCGCCGCAGATCGCCTGAAGCAGCTCTACAATCCCAGGACGGAGTTGGTGGCCGCGTGGGAGGTGAATGGCGACGACACGATCATCGACACCATGATGAATCTGCAAGTCTGGTGGTGGGCGTCGCGAGAGACAAACGATCCTCAATGGCAGGCGCTGGGGCTCCGGCATGCGCTGAAATCGGCTGAGTGGCTGATTCGCGAAGATGGCTCAGTGATCCAATCGGTGCATTACAATCCGGGAGATAACCGTCAGGTGTTCAACTCGTCGGCATCGCCGTCGCAGAGTGTGAAGTTTCCCAACAATGCACGCCCTGGAGAAAAAGTTTTCACGCATACGCATCAGGGATTTGCGGCCGACACAACATGGTCGCGCGGCGCGTCATGGGCGCTTTACGGCTTTTCGGTTGGTTACGCCGCGACGAAGGACCCGCGCATGCTTCAGACAGCAGAAAAGATCGCGGGTTATGTTTTGAATCACCTGCCGGAAGACGGCGTGCCGTGGTACGACTTTGTCGATGAAGGCGTGCATTTTCGTAATCGCGATAGCTCGGCTGCGGCGATCCTGGCGGGCGGGCTCTTGCGGCTCTCGGAATTAACCCCGGACAAGACGAGGGCCGGGACTTATCGCACTGAAGGTGAACGCATCGTACAATCACTTATCGATCGATATTTGACGCCGGTCAATGCTGACGATAAGACACCGCCGGGTGTCTTGCGTCACGGATCAAGCACGCGACCGAGCGATGTTTCGCTGGTTTACGGCAATTATTATTTGCTGGAAGATCTTTTATGGCTCGATGAGCATAGGAAGAACTGAATCGTTTAGAAGCGGGCTACCGCCCGCTTGGTCGGGCAGTAGCCCGACTCTAAACCAGCAAATCAGGAAATAGAAGGGGACACAATCATGAGTACGCAACTGAAAAAGTCGGATGGTCAATTGATATTCCGTAATACTAATACGCGAAAGGGCCGGAACATTTCGATCACGCCTGAGAACAGCGCGATGAAGCATCTTGTTTACGGCCGGATCATCCTTGACCACGAGAAGCCCAGCGAAAGATTCTCAACCGGTTCCTTGGAGACCGGTCTGATCTGTCTCTCCGGCGAATGCACCATCAAGGCAGATGGGCAGACAAACAAGATCGATCAATACGATTCGATGTATATTCCCCGCGATACCGAGGTTGAAATTACGACCCGTAGCTCGGTCGATCTGGTGGAGTGCTCTGCCGAAGTAGAAAAGAAGTACCCGCTGCAGGTAGTGCGTTACGCCGACGTGGAGAAGGACGGATCGCTGAAATTCAAGACCGGCGGCGCTTCGAATTCGCGCACCGTCAACATTACGCTCGGCAAAAACGTCGAGGCCGGACGAATTCTCGCGGGCTTCACCACTTCCGAGCCCGGCCACTGGACCAGTTGGCCGCCGCACGAACATGCCGCAATTCTTGAAGAACTGTATGTCTATTACGACATGCCGGCCCCCGCCTTTGGGGTGCAGTTCGTCTACACGAACCCGAACGAGCCGGAGTTCGTCGGTGTAGTGCACGACGGCGACGCGGTGATTATGCCGAAAGGCTTTCACCCAAATGTTTCTGTGCCCGGTCATCCGATCAACTTCGTTTGGATGATGGCTGCGCATCGGGAAGTCGAAGATCGGCAGTTCGGTGTCGTGACCGTGCAGCCAGGATTCGACCAGGGCGGGAGTGGATTGGAAGCGAGCCGTAAGTGATTTGCAGAAAACCATGACGGAGGCGTGTGTTACCCCCTCCCCGCTTGCGGAGAGGGGAAGAGTTGCTTGTTCGAGGAGATGCACATGAGACGCAATCGCAATCTGATTATCGGGCTGGTTATTTTTATTTCAGCCTTCAGCGCTTCCGCGCAACGAAAACCCAGCGAAGCCACGCGCCCGGTCGTGGTCCTGTCGGCGCAATCACTGGACGATCTGAAAGCGAAGCTTCAATCGGATAACAAAACCGAAGAATTGATCGACAGCGCGGGCATGCAGTTGCGCGTGGCGGTCCAGCACGAAAAGAACAAGACAGGCGCCCCGGCTGAGTTGCATGACGCTTCTGACGACGTTTATTACGTGCTCGACGGCGGGGCCACGCTGGTGCTGGGGGGAAAACTCGACGCGCCCAAAGAGGTCGAGCCGGGCGAATGGCGCAGCCCGCGGATTATTGACGGTAAGACATACGAAATTACCAAAGGCGATCTGGTTATCGTGCCACGCGGCACGCCGCACCAACGCAGCACCGCGAACAAAAACTTTACCATGATCTTGATCAAGATCTATGCGGAGCCGCTCAAGAAGAAGCCTTGAATGGGGTACACGCCTCTAGAACTAACCGGCAAGACGGCGGTGGTGATCGGCGGCACTTCGGGAATTGGCCGGGCCATCGCGCATGGCCTGGCCGAGGCCGGCGCGGACGTAGTTGCGACCTCGCGGCGGGCTGAACAGGTCGAAGCCGCAGCCAAAGAAGTCGAAGCACGGGGCAGCCGAACTCTGCGGGTAACTTCAGACGTAGCCGATCGCTCGTCGCTGGAAAAAGTCCTGGACGAAAGTATTGCCGCCTTCGGAAAAGTCGACATCCTGGTAAATTCGGCCGGACGAACGAAACGCGCTCCGACTCTCGACTTTTCCACTGAAGACTGGAACGAAATTTTTGAGACGAACCTAACGGGCACGCTGCGAGCCTGCCAGGTCTTTGGTCGTCACATGCTCGAGCGCGGGTATGGCCGGATAATTAATATAGCGTCGCTCTCGACCTTCGTCGCGCTTCTGGAAGTCGCCGCTTACTCGGCTAGTAAAGCTGCAGTGGCCTCGCTCACAAAATCCCTGGCGATTGAATGGGCGCCGCGCGGGGTCTGTGTTAATGCAATCGCGCCCGGCGTTTTTCGCACAGCCCTGAACCAGAAACTTCTGGATGAGACTGAGCGTGGCCGGGAGTTTTTGCTGCGCACGCCGATGAAGAGATTTGGCAAAGTCGAGGAACTTGCAGGAGCCGCGGTGTTTTTGGCATCAGACGCAGCGAGTTTTGTGACGGGTGAGGTGCTTGTAGTTGACGGCGGATTTCTCGCGAGCGGGGTTAACCAGTAGTTTGGAGTGCGGCGGCAGAGTCCCGACTTGTCGGGAGCGACGCCGCTTTGGACATTCCGTCGCACTTGAACAAAGGAAACATCCCAAAGCGCCGCCGAAGTCGGCGCACTCCAAAATGTCATGGATCACGTCAGCGAATCAGTAGCGGCGGCCGCCGTACCGAAATCAAAATCTGAATTCGGACCGCCCCAGTCTGCCGGCGCCAGCGCCACGGGCGCCGCCGCGGCAGTTCTTGAAAGTGTAGACGCCCGGATTGGTAATTACCGCTGGGTCATCTGCGCCCTGCTTTTTTTTGCGACTACCATCAATTACATCGACCGTCAGGTCCTTGGCATACTCGCCACCGACGAAACATTCAAACACACCATCGGCTGGAGCGAGGCGCAGTACGGCTACGTTAACACGGCATTTCAAGCTGCCTATGCGTTAGGGCTGCTTGTCGTCGGGAATTTGATGGACCGGTTCGGCACGCGCAAAGGTTTTTCATTCGCGATCGTTTTCTGGTCGGTTGCCGCTATGGGCCACGCTTTGGCGCGTTCGGCGTTTGGCTTCGGCTCAGCGCGCTTTGCACTGGGCCTGGGCGAGGCGGGTAACTTCCCGGCGTCTATTAAGACGATTGCCGAATGGTTTCCAAGGAAAGAGCGCGCCCTCGCGACCGGCATTTTCAACAGCGGCTCGAACGTGGGCGCCATCGCGGCGCCTTTGGTCGTGCCGTTCATTGCTATTAACTACGGTTGGCAATGGGCCTTCATCATCACGGGCACCCTGGGTTTCATCTGGCTCGCTTTCTGGCTCATGACTTATCGCCGCCCGGAAGAGCATCCTCGATTATCGAAGGCCGAACTCGCATATATACGATCAGATCCAGCCGAGGCAGTGACAAAAATACCGTGGGCCCGACTGGTCCCGCACCGGCAGACCTGGGCATTCGCGATCGGCAAGTTCATGACCGATCCAATCTGGTGGGTCTACCTCTTCTGGATGCCGAAATTCCTGAACACGAATTACGGATTGAAGATCACGCAGATCGGTTTGCCGCTGGTTGTCATTTATCTTGCGGCTGATGTCGGATCCGTTGGCGGCGGTTGGCTTTCTTCGACACTTATCAAGCGCGCCTGGTCTGTGAACAAAGCCCGTAAAACGGCGATGCTCGTGTGCGCGCTGGCGGTCGTCCCGGTCATGTTCGCCGCGCGCGCTTCGAACTTGTGGGTCGCAGTCGCGTTCGTCAGTTTAGCTGCGGCGGCGCATCAGGGTTGGAGCGCGAATATCTTCACGATGGCCTCAGACATGTTTCCACGTCGCGCAATCGGCTCGGTCGTCGGGATTGGGGGGATGGCGGGCTCGATTGGCGGCATGCTCATCGCAACCATTGTCGGATTGATCCTTCAATACACAGGCTCTTACCTTCCGATCTTCGTGATCGCCGGCAGCGCTTATCTGGCCGCGCTCGCGATTATTCATTTGCTGGCGCCGAGACTCGAGCCTGCTTCGCTTGATGCTGCCGCCGACCTCAGTTCCGCAAGATGAGCGAAACGCTGTCGATCAAATCGAAAGAGAATTGTCGCTGGGACCTCGTGAGCCTGGGTGAAGTGATGCTGCGACTGGATCCTGGCGATGGCCGCGTTGCCACGACGCGCACCTTCCAGGTTTGGGAAGGCGGCGGTGAATACAACGTCGCCCGCGGATTGAAACGCTGCTTCGGGTTGGAGACGGCGATCGTGACTGCGCTGGCTGATAATCCGGTAGGCCGGCTGGTGCAGGATTTGATTTACCAGGGCGGCGTGGATCAATCACACGTTCGCTGGGTCGAATACGACGGCGTTGGACGCCTGGCGCGCAACGGCTTGAACTTTACCGAGCGCGGCTTTGGTGTGCGCCCGGCGCTGGGATGCTCGGATCGGGGGCACACCGCCATTTCCCAAGTGAAGCCCGGCGAGATTGATTGGCAAGAGATTTTTGGCAGCGAAGGCGCGCGCTGGTTTCATACCGGCGGTATTTTCTGCGCTCTATCGGAGGCGACGCCACTGGTCGCCAAAGAAGCGATGCAAGCAGCGAAGAGGCAGGGAACCATCGTCTCTTATGATCTCAACTATCGCGATTCTTTGTGGAGATCGATCGGCGGCAGAGCGCGGGCTCAGGAAGTCAATCGCGAACTCGCGACGCTGGCCGATGTGATGCTGGGTAATGAAGAAGACTTCACTGCCTGTCTGGGATTCGAAGTGGAAGGATTGGATGAGCAGCATTCAAAACTCGAGGTTGAGAGTTTCCGCCGTATGATCAAGCGCGTGGTTAAGGACTTCCCAAATCTCAAAGTCGTGGCAACCACGCTCAGGAATGCAAAGACCGCAACCGTGAACGACTGGGGCGCAGTTTGTTATGCGGGCGGTGAACTTTACGGGGCAGGCAGGCGCGAGAATCTGGAGATCTTCGATCGCATTGGCGGCGGGGACTCGTTTGCTTCGGGATTGATTTACGGCTTTCTGTCAGCCAAAGGCCCGCAGTACGCGGTCGAATGCGGCGCGGCCCATGGCGCGCTGGCGATGACGACGCCGGGCGACACAACCATGGTCACCCTGGCCGAAGTGGAAAAGTTAATGAAGGGCGGCTCGGCGCGCGTGGCGAGATAGGATTTTGTTTGGAGTTCCGCCTTCAGGCGGTCTTAATTCTGCTGGACGATTTCCGCCTAAAGGCGGGACTCCAAACCAGATCCGATCGTGCAAGGATGAACAAGACCGAAGTTATTCAAACCATCCGAGACATCGGCGTCATACCCGTCGTGCGTGCCTCTTCAGAAAAGGAAGCCATCCTGGCGGTTGAGGCGATCAAAGCTGCCGGGCTGCCAATCCTCGAGATTACGATGACTGTGCCGGGGGCGGTGCAAGTCATTGAAGCCTTATCGTCTCGTTATGGCAACGAAGCGATTGTCGGCGCGGGAACAGTCCTCGATCCGGAAATCGCGCGGGCATGTATCGGCGCCGGAGCGCGGTTCATCGTCAGTCCGGCGCTCAATCTGGAAACAATTGCCTGCTGTCGCGAACTGGACGTGGCAGTGATGCCGGGCGCGCTCACGCCAACTGAGATCGTCCTGGCATGGAATGCGGGCGCCGATCTCGTCAAAGTGTTTCCCGCGGGCGCGATGGGAGGGGCGAGCTATATCAAATCACTCAAGGCTCCGTTCCCGCAGATCGAATTGGTTCCGACGGGTGGCGTGACGCTCGCAAACGCGGCCGGCTTCATAGAGGCCGGCGCAGTGGCGATCGGGGTGGGAACCGATCTCGTGGACATCAGAGCGATTCGCTCAGGACACCCGGAGAAAATCACGCAAGCCGCGCGTGCTTTTATCGAAGCAGTGCGCAAAGCCCGTGGCGACGCCAACGCAGTAGGAGTGCCGATAGGCACGTGATGTTTCAGGAAAAGGTCCGGCCAGTCTTCAGAAAGTTTGGAGTTCCGCCTTCAGGCGGTAGACGTGCGGGCCTGTCTCTAAACATTTCGCCGCGACGCGGCTTTTTCTAAAAGACGATTATGTCCACAACACAAACAGATGTAGATCACCTTGCTCACTTGCAGAGAGCGCAGCATTTAAATTGGTCGACCATACCGGTTGAACATCCGGCCGAGGGCATCGAACGGCAGATGTTTGTCGGCGAACAGATGATGATCTGCCGGTTTCGTTTCGCCCCTTTTCTGGTTATGCCTGAGCACTCGCACCCGCCCGAACAGATGTCGCTCGTCATGAGCGGCCGCGTCCGTTTCTTTATCGAGGGCAAAGAGCGCATCGCTGCCCCCGGCGATGTCCTGCACTTTCCTTCGAACTGTGTTCACGGCGCCACCATGATGGAAGAGGAAGTTGTGCTGATCGATATTTTCACTCCTTTGCGCGAAGACTTTCTCAATCCCGACCCGCGAAGATAAACCCGGAGCTGCCTGCCGTGATTCTCGATCAGTTCAAGCTCGACGAAAAAGTTGCGCTGGTTACCGGGGCGTCGGCGGGCCTTGGCCAGGCGATCGCTATAGCTCTTGCCGACGCGGGCGCCGACATCGTTTGTCATGGAAATACACGCACGCCTGAGGTAACTGTTCAGGCAATCTCGCGCCTTGGCAGACAAGCGTTTGCGGCGGCCGGCGATCTGGCGGAAAAAGAAACGCCGAACTCTCTAATCGAAGCGACCATCAGTAAATTCGGCCGGATCGATATCTTAATCAATAACGCGGGAACGATCCGGCGTGCCCCCGCCGCCGATTACGCCGAAGAAGATTGGCACACCGTGATCGAGGTAAACCTTTCGGCCGTGTTTCGCCTTTCGCAGTTGGCCGGGCGCAGGATGCTCGAACAGGGCGGGGGAAAGATAGTCAACATCGCTTCGCTGCTGTCATTTCAGGGCGGCATCACCGTGCCGGCATATGCCGCTGCGAAGGGCGGCGTCGCGCAACTGACAAAAGCGCTGGCTAACGAGTGGGCCGGGCGGGGAATCAACGTTAACGCGATCGCGCCGGGCTACATGCGCACGGACAACACGAAGGCTTTACAGCAGGACGAGACGCGTAATCGACAGATACTCGAGCGCATTCCCGCCGGCCGTTGGGGCGAGCCTTCAGATCTTGCGGGCGCGGCCGTCTTTCTTGCGTCAGCCGCGAGCGATTACGTAAACGGACATGTGCTGGTGGTAGATGGCGGTTGGATGTGTAGGTGAACGCGCTTTTTTTGCAAGGATGTGTTACAGGAGGGACCTCAGGTACTTGTGTGCGATAGGTGGAATAATGTTGCCTGCACGAAACAAAATGAGTATGATATGAAGTTTATTTTTTGCGTAATTTGCGGTTGAGGACGGTTCCTCGAAAATCATGTCCGTCGTTTCCAATAACATCAAACGGTTGGCGGCAGAGTTTGCAGGGAAGAAACGGCGCGGACCTAAGTCGTCGAGTGTTCGGCTAGCTGAGGCATTGCATTGGACGAAGAAGGGAGCATGGATCGAGAGATTTTCACCTATAGATTTAAAACTTCGTGTGACAAGAGCATTTGTCGGCAGCGAGCCCGCTGCTGTCTTTGTTGCAGAATCACGGCACCAAAGCGCGGATCTGTTAGCGCCCGCCGCGTTGTTTGCATATCATTCGACCATAGAGTGGGGCGTTGTCGCAGATCCGGCTCAAGCAATCATCTTTAACTCTCACTGGATCAGAAATGGAAGCTGGTTTCAACTGCCTCCTATTCGCTGGCGGGACGTGCGCAATAATCTGGGTGTCTTTGAATCAATTACTCCTGATGGGCTCACACAAGGTACGATCGATGAGATTGCACTTAAGCAGTACAAACCTGAAAATCAGTTACTTCCCGTAGACGATGCTCTTGTCGATCGTCTTGACCACTGGCGTGACGAGGCAATGCGTCATGTTATTGACACGGCCGATCTTGATCGGAATCTTCAAACATTATTCGCCCAACTATTCATATTAAGAGCGATCGAGGATCGCAAGCTCTTGCCTGAGCTAAAGAGTCTTTGTAATGCAGTCAACGGCCCGGAAGTCGACTATGCTTTTCTTCGTGGCTTGTTTGCTGAAGCGCAGACGAAAATCCAGAGCGAACTCTTTGATGAACTAGTAAATATCGATCAACTGCCGGCCTTTGTCCTGGCAGGTATTATCAGTGATTTGTATCGCCCAGAGGATTTGCCCGGAACGAACTGTCGCTATAACTTCGCGTGGATCGAGGCAGATGTATTAGGAAGAGCTTATGAGAAATATCTCTCGACCCTTCTTATCCCAACGGGCCGACCTTCGACACCTCAACTTCGCTTGTGGGATCAACCGGTGCGCGAAGTTGAGCGGAAGACGACGGCACGGAAGGCGTCCGGGGTCTATTACACTCCCTCTTTCTTAGTGAGGCATCTAACAGAGAAATGCCTTGATGAGTATTTCAGTCAAGTGGACGGCCTTCCTCAAAAGCTCCCTAAGATAGCAGACATAAGTTGCGGATCAGGATCGTTTTTGACTGTCGCCGTGGATGCTCTAATCCGACGACTGCGGCAAATCGATTCTGATCGCAATTGGGGACGTGAGTTGATCAGTCGGAACTGTATCGTAGGCATCGACATTGATGCTAGGGCGGTCACGTTTGCGCGATTGCAGTTGTGGCTTAGGCTCGCGGAAGAGCCAAAACCGTTGCCGTTACCACGGTTGGAGAGAACGATCGTACATGGTGATTCACTAGTGCCAGATACGTGGAAGACTCTTCCAAAAGAATGCCAGATTATCTTAGGGAATCCGCCGTTCATTGCTACGGGCGATTTTCAAAGTCGTGCCGAACTCGTGTCAAGATTCAAGACAGCACAGGGACGTTTCGATTATTCCTATGTGTTTGTCGAGCAGGCCATCAGCAAACTAGCAAAGTCTGGCGTGCTCGGACTCGTGATTCCAAATCGACTCTTTAAGAATAAGGATGCGACTGCTCTTAGACAACTCCTTACCGATCAAATGGAGCTTTTGTCGATAACCGACTTCGGGTCCAACGAAGTCTTTTCCGGCACAAGCAGTTACATAGGCACTTTCATTGCGCGCAAAAGCACCAAATCAAGTCTTGAGAAATCTCCTGTTCGCTTTATGGGCGTACATGATCTGCCATCCAGGTTTGTGGGAGCAATGCTCAGCGACGCCAGTTTAACGAGGAGCGAAGTGAGAAATAGGTATCTCATTGCTTACGACGCACCGCACCCTGTCGGTTCGTACGAATGGCTGATGCTGTCCACTTCTGCGAGGAACATCAGATTACGGTTGACCGACCAGGGCAAACCGTTACCAGAAGTGGCCGGCATTTATCAAGGAATCAGAACAGGAGGGAATGACATTTTCATTGTTGATGTAGAAAGCCATGCAGCCGGGCCAATTGTGAATATTAGAAATGGTTTGGGCGATGTACATGTAGTTGAACGAGATCTACTTCGCGATGTCATCTACGGCTCTAACATTCAACGTTATGACCTGGTCAAGCCACAGAAATTCCTATTATACCCATACCGGGGAGGCCGATTGATTCCTGAGGCTGATCTAAGAACCGAGTTTCCGCAAGCATTGAGATACTTTGAGACTTACAGGTCCCTGCTTCTTGCCAGAACCAGTGTGGTAAACAAGGGCAAATTTTGGTATGAGTTAGCAACACAACGTAACGAAGCATGGCTGAACAAGAAGAAGCTCATTATTAGAGACCTCGCTGTTGAAACCTCATTCGCCTATGATGACACTGGATCAACATTTCTCGTTGGTGGAACTGCCGTGGTGCCTGAGGACGAGAGCTTGCTATTGCCGTTGTTAGCTTATTTGAATAGCAGCTTGTCTAACTGGTTTCTTAATCAAATTACGCCCTCCTTCAGGGCAGATTTTCAGAAGTTTGAGCCAAAACATCTTGAGAGCATTCCGGTGCTGACGGAGATCGTGGAAGATGTCGGTGTGGCCGGAAAACTAACAGAAATGGCATTAACAGCAATAAGGGCGAGAGCTGATCAGCAAGGCCGCAGCCCGGTCGAAAACGAAATTGATAAATACGTTTGCTCGGTAGCAAAGGTTGATTACCGAGATCTCTTATAGATGCCCATCTTCCATATCCTGCCTTATCAACTTGACGTTTCGAGAGAAGCGGCCCTGATCGACACAAATGTCCTGTTCGCCGCGTTCTGCCCTCATGATCAAAGAAACGAGAGTGCCCGGGAGTTTCTCTTCGATGTTTGGGAAGATGAGTTGCTCCTGCCAACGCCTGTGCTCATCGAGACGTGGGGAATGCTTGTCGGAAAGAATAAAGATTGGGAAAACGGGATCCGGCTGCTCAATTGGATTACAAATCCGGGTACCGCCGTCACGCTATTGCCCCAGCATACGGAGCACTCCAAGCGCATCAGAGATATCATTGCCAAAATGCGAATCGATTGCGTTGATGCAACCTTAATTTACCTCGCGGATGAATTCACAGCGCAATGCGCGTTCGCGCCTCCCATTCGAATAGTTACATATGACACTTCAGACTTCTTACGATGTATTCCGATTTACAAGTTGCGGGCACGAATCTTCGATCCTGACACACTAGAAACCTATCCCTAGCAAAAGCCCTCTTATCGAATCTACGTTGCACATTAGACCAGATAGAGGTCTCTCCCTGCCCGCTCGACTACCAGCGTATCGGGATCACTGTCATAATCCTCGCGCCGAAACAAACGATGATCCATGAATCCTAAATGCACCCGCCGGCAGGTTTCTTCATCGAGCGCCGAAGCCATGGTGATTTGATAGCGAGGAATAATGCGCCCGCTTGCGTCCCTCTGTCCGGCGTAAGAGACATGGGCCAGGTGAGCGGCCACCGCCAGGTTGTTCCGTAATTCGGTTGAGAGCGCGACCATCTCACGCACGCGATCGAGCGGCGCGTATCCGTACTTTTCGATCAGCCGGCCATGCGTCTCGGAAATCGATCGCAGATGAGGTGCGTAGATGATCAATTCACCTCCTTCCTCGATGATTCCGCCGAGCTTGTAACTTGCCTTGCCGCCAACCCACAGCTCGTCGTAATGCTCATCAAGCAAAGCCACGACTCTCTTATACTTTCGGCCGGTGTATCTGATGTGGACATGGCGGCTGACTTCCGCCGCCCGGCGGAAGGCATCCCGAAAATCACCCGCAAACAATGCGTGGGTGCGAAGACGATTGTCCTCGTCGCGGGTAATGACTGAATTCAGAGTGATGATTTGGGCCGCAACAAAATCAGCCGCAGCTTCGATCATATGCCGAGGCGGAGTCTCGACGCGGCCGATCACGTTTTCGATGCTCGCCAGGGCGCCGAGCCAGTGAGTCGCATGCGTAAGGTCAGGACCAGCAACGCCGGGAAAAAGATATTTTGCGCCGCCGGCAAAACCCGCCACTTCATGCGGTACGGTGGCGCTGAAAATTACAATCGTATCGTAAACTCCGGGCCCCAGCCGCCGATTGAGATTGACCGGAACTGCATTGGTGATTAGACCTCCGGTCAATTCCGTAACTCGCGCCGCGCTCAATTCGCCGATCGTCACGAGTTCTTCAGGAACATTCCACTGGTGATCGTAGATGTGGCCAAGTCCCGGAACCGGGTTCTCGCCGGCGCCAATTTTGGATCGCTTTTCCTCTTCGGTCATCGGCACATGCGTGCCCTGGGCCACCAGGCCGTCGAGTTTGGCAACTTTGCGCGCAGCCAAAATCTCTGCCGCGAACGGAAAAAGCAGGTCTGTGTTATCGTCGCGCGTCTTATCAGGAATGATTGCCAACACGCGCGCACCCGGTTTAATGCGCAACAGTGCTTGCTCCAGAATCGCGCGCAGTTCGCCGGCCGAAAGATCAGAAGCGGGGGCTCCGTTTCCAATGAACGCAGGCGCTGGTGTGCTACTCATGATCGCGAAGGCTCGTTATTGCCGTGCATTTCAACTTCAGATGCTCAGCTCGTTCCTGATAATACTAACGATCGCCGCCGGGTCGGAAGAAGCGTCAATCCGCAAACCCTCTGATGGCTCTTCAAGCGTCTCGAATTGGCTGTCGAGCAGCGCCGGATCCATGTAATGGCCACGGCGCTCGGCCAGGCGTTCCTGAATCTTCCGGTAATCGCCTTTGAGATAAACCAATTTGACCCGTTCATCGAGCAGGAGAAACTCGCGATAGCTTTCCCTTAATGCAGAACATGCGAGCACCGCGTTTTCACTTCTGCCTAGATAATCCCGAATCGTTTCGCGGAGACTTTCCAGCCAGGGTCTCCGGTCGGCATCGTTTAATGGAATGCCGGCTTTCATCTTCCTGATGTTCAGTGCCGAGTGGAAGTCATCGGCGTCGAGGTAGGCCCAACCGAGATCCCCGGCAAGCAATCTTCCGACCGTAGTCTTGCCAGAGCCGGTTACGCCCATCAGTACGATGATCATCGATAAGCTTTCCAAGGTGGAGAGCGCTTTGATAACTTACATTCGGCTGCGGTAAGTGGCAAGCAGAATCTTCGGGGCCTCGTCCTCGGTGCTGCTCTAGAGAGTCTCGGAATTGTAAAACCGTTATGGTGGCCCTCATGAATGTCGAGAACCTTCCTTCGCTCGAACAATCGTTTAAGAATGGCGAGAGCCAATCCTGCGTTTAGATTTCAACCGTTCTCCGCCCTCTATTACTATCACTAATGAAGCGAACAAGTGCGAGTCCGCGACGCCGTCCGCGATGGGTCGAGTATCTTCTTGTGACTCTCTCGCTTGCTCAGCTTACGTTTTGCTTAGGAGTTCAACCGTGAGCGCCAGATGCGGAACCTTTTGGGAACCTGGGGTCAGGCTTGCGATTTGCGATTTGCCATTAATCCCTGAACCGTACACCAGGGGCGAAGTGTTGGACTACTGGAGGGCTTGCGATGAGTTGGTCGATGGCGCCGTTGACGCGCTGAACCTCCATGATCCAGTGAGTGGGTTCAGTTGGTACGAGGTGCCCAAATTCGAGCATCAGATTATTAACATCCGCCATATTCAGCATCATACGGCACAACTTGCAGACCGTTTGCGTGCGGCGGCTGATGTTGGCATCAATTGGGTCGGCGCGCCCGACCGTCTTCACCACCGCATCCGCCGGGATAGCGATCTGTTGCTGATGCGGAACCTGGGGTCAGGCTTGCGATTTGCGATTCTCGGTCAACCCAAGCGAAAAACTTCATGAACTCAACGCGGGTCGTTTGCCATCGGCGCCGAGTGAGAATCGCAAATCGCAAGCCTGACCCCGAAATTGATGTCAGTGGTTCCATTCTTTTACCACTGGAATCTGTTAGGGTTCTGAAGACTGCGGACTGATCTAACGGCAGATGATCCCCTGTGCGCTTTGTGATAAGGTGAAGCGTTCAACGACTGAGATTCAACGCCGATGAAATCTTTTCATCCTAGCGGCAAGCCTAAGCTCAGGTCAGTGCTGAGAGTTGCGGTGTGGCGAAGCGGGCTGATCGTCGCCAGTACTCTCGCCGCTTCGCTCTCACTGCCGGTCTGCGCCCAGCAGGCTGCTCCTGCCACGCCGGTTGTGGTACAGCCTGGCGCACCAGGCGAACCAACCCGAACTCTGTCGCCGTCAACGAGGGCCACACTGCCGCCAGGTTCGGCGAAGGATGTCGAGTTCATGCAGGGCATGATCATGCATCACGCGCAAGCAGTGGAAATGACGGCGCTCATCGAATCGCATACTGAGAACAAAGATCTCCGTTTGCTCGGCGCGCGCATCAGCCATTCGCAATCAGAAGAAATAAAATTTATGAAACGCTGGCTCGAGGCGCGAGGTGAGGCTACTGAGATGCCGATGCCGAAAATGTCAGGTATGGATATGTCTGGCACGTCCATGCCGGGCATGGATATGTCTAAGCAGCCGATGCTTATGCCCGGCATGCTTACGCCAAAGCAGATGGAGGCGCTCAGAAAAGCGAACGGCGCGGAGTTTGACCAACTGTTTTTGACCGGGATGATTCAGCATCACAACGGCGCCTTGATTATGGTAAAAGATCTGTTCGACACTGCGGGTTCAGGGCAGGACGCTGAGCTGTTCAACTTTTCGACGGATGTCGACAGCGGCCAACGCGCCGAGATCCGGATTATGCAGGGCATGTTAGAGGCTGAAAAGACTACGTCTTCCAGCGGGAGAGGGAATTAGGACATTACGGATGTTCTCGCTCTCCCCTTGGGACGGGCCGGGGTGAGGGACGAAGTTTACATTACCGATTCGCACTTACTCCCTCTCCCTTTGGGAGAGTGCTTGGGTGAGGGACGAAGTTGAGCGTACCCGACACTATTTCTTATATTTGCTTTTCGACGTAACTAAGGCCCTCACCCTAACCCTCCCAGAGGGAGAGGGAATTAGGAAAGCGCGCGGAGCGGGCGACAGGATCATTTCCGATTGCCAATTGACGGGTGAATCGAAAATCGGCAATCGCAAATTCATCCAAACCTTGTTGCAGGAATAATTCTTTGGAGGAGAAATCATGAATCGGGTATACACCGTCGCTTTTCGATTGCTACTAAGTTCACTTGTTTTAGGCTGTTGTTTTTCAATGAGGACGCAAGCGCAAACGGCTGCGCCGTCGCCGTCTCCGGAGTCCGCCAAGCCGCCTGAAACCAAGCCGGCCAACCAGAACGGTGGGAATCCGTTTGGTCTTGAATCGGCGCCGCCACTACCGGCTGGAATGACGGGCTCAGATGCAAGCGACCCGCGCTTCAAACTGACGCCGGGAATGTACGACGCAGGCGAAACGTCGCGGGGGCTAAAGCATGTATTGCTGCTCAAAAAGCCTGATGCGTTTCAACTCGGCTCGGACGATCCTGATAGTCCGCAGGTCAACAAGAGCCTGGGTCTAATCGGCGTCGGTGATCCCTCGAAGATGCCCAAACCTATAAAGTTGGTTCTTGCTCAGCTCGCTTTTGCTAACTCAGACCTGGCGTTCCAGGGCAATCATCTTTTTCAGGGAAACTTTTATGGCATCAGTATCTATGACATCTCCAATCCGGGGAACACGAAGTTGTTGACGTCGATGGTGTGCCCGGGCGGACAGGGTGACGTATCTGTTTACAGAAACCTGATGTTCATGTCGGTCGAGATGCCGAACGGTCGGTTAGATTGCGGCGCCCAGGGATTTCCACCGGAGCCTCCGCCAGCCGCCGGACAAGAGAACAGACCGAGGCTGCCGGCCGCGCAAAAAGATCGTTTCCGGGGCGTGAGGATTTTCGACATTGCCAACATCAAAAATCCGAAGCAGGTGGCCGCGGTGCAAACTTGTCGCGGCTCGCACACGCATACGCTGGTAGTCGATCCGAAGGACAAGAACAATGTCTACATCTACGTGTCAGGCACTTCCTTCGTCCGGCAAAGCGAAGAGTTGGCCGGGTGCTCGGGTGAAGCGCCGGACAAGGATCCGAATACCGCGCTGTTTAGGATTGACGTGATAAAGGTGCCGCTGGCGGCGCCGCAGAATGCCGCAGTTGTTTCCAGTCCTCGCGTGTTCATGGATCCAAGGACGGGTGCGATCGCCGGCCTGAGCAGCGGCGCCACCCATGGCAAGGCTGGAATGGAAATGGAAAAGCCGTCGCTTACTAATCAGTGCCACGACATCACCGTGTACTCAGCGATCGGTCTGGCGGCAGGCGCGTGCTCCGGAAATGGAATTCTGCTGGACATCAGAGATCCGGTTCATCCAAAACGGGTGGACGCCGTAAACGATCCGAACTATTCGTATTGGCACTCGGCCTCGTTTTCGAACGACGGGAAAAAAGTAGTGTTCACCGATGAGTGGGGCGGCGGACTAGGCGCGCGCTGCCGGGCGAACGATCCGAACAAGTGGGGCGCCGATGCGATCTTCAATTTGAATAACAACAAGCTGAGCTTCGCCAGCTATTACAAGATGCCGGCGGCCCAGGGAGACAGCGAAAACTGCGTGGCGCACAACGGATCGCTAATTCCGGTGCCGGGTCGCGACATCGAAGTGCAGGCCTGGTATCAGGGCGGCGTCTCAGTAATGGACTTCACCGATGCGGAACATCCGGTGGAGATCGCCTATTTCGATCGGGGCCCGATCGATCCAAAGATGCTCGTGCTCGGCGGCGACTGGTCCGCCTACTGGTACAACGGCCATATTTATGCTTCAGAGATCGCGCGCGGTTTGGACGTCTTTGAGCTGACGCCGACGGAGTCGCTGACCCAAAATGAGATCGACGCCGCGAAAGCGGTTCGAGTGAGTGAGTTCAATGTGCAGAATCAGCAAAAAGTCGTCTGGCCGCGCAATTTGATCGTTGCGAAGGCGTACGTGGATCAGTTAGAGCGATCGCAGGCTTTGTCGGCTGATCGAATCTCAGCGCTGCGTACGGCGATTCAAAAGGGAAATACTGGAAATCTGAAGAAGATGGCGCCAGCGTTGGAAAAGGATGCCACCAGCGCGAAGAATGCGGCAGATGCAAACCGATTGAAGGCGCTGGCGGAGATTCTGAAGCAACCGGCTCGTTAGATCATCAGGAACAGCCCGCAAGGGCTGCAAGATAGTAGCCGGTGGTCGATTGACCACCGGATTCGGTAGTCCAATTTTTTCAGCACCCCCGAACGGGGCGCGAGCCTCTGGACGGCTCATTCCATTCGCGACTTCCATATCTCAGGATCGCGACGCGAATGGAAGACAGCTATGACGTGAATCTCATCTGCCGTGACTCATAAAACACTGCGAACGGAAAGCGCCGCACCACCGCTCGTCTTGGAATTCTGTAAACAACGGGATAGAGATGGGGATTGTTGACGATTCGCGACAGCGCGCCGTCAATCGGGGCAGAAGCCCGACCGTCAGGTAGGGCGTGTCGGAACCGGGAGCGGTAGCGACCGGATCATAAACTCAACTTGATTGATCGATCCGCCTCGCTACCGCTCGGGGTTCTGACACGAACGGCGCCCTTGCTTACGCGCGGGCTACTGCCCAGTTTTCAGTCTGGTTTGCGAACTCCGCATCGGCTTCGGGAGTGAACCGAATGATCAGGTGGGATTAGCGCGACTTCATGAATTCAGCTTTGATCTCGTCCCAGGTTCGACCGACGATTCGGCCTTGTTCCGCATTGTTTCCGGCCGACTCCAACCGCCGATCGAGTTCTCGCTTCTGAGCATCGGTTAACTCAAAGGCCTGATTCTCTTCGGCGATTGTGTCCCAAATCTCTTCGACCAGGAGGATCCGGTCAGGGATGCTGAGCTTCTTTGCCTGTTCGGTTAACTCGCTTTGCATGGCGCGCATTATATCAAAGCCGTTGCGCGCGGAAAACGAATCAGCGCTGTCGCCCGCTCCCCGGGCTTGGTGACGCGTTAAATTATTGCCATCCTCCAGTTGCTGGTAGGGTCGGAATTCAAAGGATCAATCGGCAATCGGAAATCGGCAATTGGAAATGTTAGCGGCTGACACCCGCTTCGCGGGTTGGGAACATGCGATACCATGCGTTCGCGGCGCGGACTCGCAATCTCATAATCGAAGGCCTGACCCTCCTTTAGCTCCTCCGTCATTTTGTCCTTTCAAAGACGCCTCCCGCACGAAACGACTTGTTCCCTGGCAGCATCCAAGTGGACTCTTCGTTATGATGATTTGCATCCACGATCGTAAACGCGACACGGTTCATGAATCCTTTTTCGGTATTCCCAGTTATGTCCACGAGGGTGAATTCCACGCTGGTACCGTCCGGCGACATCTTCCCTTCCATGCGAGGCCGGTTCCCGGAGTCACAATAATGCGTTAAGAGCAGCCGGTCTCCGTCCACATAAATCATCGTGATCGGATTGTCCGGCATTGCGCTTGAGGTCATCTCATGAAGGATGGCGTTACCTCGGGATGTCACCCGAATGGTCGCTTGCACGGACATGCCCATTACGCTTCCTTGCCAGGAACCGGCCAAAGTCTTCAGTTTCTCAAACGCCTTTTGTGCCTCGGACTGTGGCCCAGCCGTTTTCGGCATCGGCATTCGCATCTCTTGCGGCGACACGACGACGGCCGCCGCAGCGAGTATGATTAGAATCGTAAGTTTTCGCATTGGTTCTCCTTAGTTCAGTGACTAATACGCGTAACGTATCCGTTGGGGAAACCAATGCCCATGCTTTGGCGTATCAAAAACATGTTCGGATGTTGCAAGGAGTCAGTAGCAAATGCCTAATCCGACCATCGCCGCCGGCTACCCGAAAGCGTTCCTGGAATTTGCGGTGTCGAGAGGCGCCAATCGCGCGACGCTCCTCGAACGCTCGCATCTGTGTCTCGACGATCTTGAAAATCCAGAGGGCCGGTTCCCCTTAACCACGTACATCGTCCTGATGAAGAACGGGATTGAATTGTGCAAGGAGCCGGCGCTTTCACTCCTGTTCGGCGAGGCGGTCAGACTTCAGGACATCTCGATCGTAGGACTCCTCGGCGAGACCATGAGTAACACTGAGTCGGGACGGGCGATGATGAATCGTTACGCGCGCCTGGCGCTCGATCCTGATGATGGTGGAAACGCAGACGCAATGGAGCCGGTCCGCGAAGATGGCGATCTCTGGTTGAAATCCACGAGTGAAGTCTACATCGATAACCCGCTGCTGACTGAGTCCGCCTTCGCCCGCACCGTATGCGGCGTGCGGGCGATGTGGTCATCAATGCCTGATCTCGCTCGCCTCCCCTTCCCCAAGGCAATTCGTTTCACGCACGAAGAGCCCAGCTATCGCGCTGAATATGATCGGATCTTTGGGGTGCCACTGTTCTTCCGTAGCAACATGAACGCATTGTTGTTGGATGAAGGGTTCCTGAAAGTAAGTCTGCCCCGCGCCAACCCCCATCTCTCACAGGTTTTGACCGCGCGGGCGGAAGAGTTGCTCAAGAGTCTGGAGAGTTCAAAAACCACCAGAGGCAAGGTTGAGAAATTATTGACGGCTAACCTTAAAAGTGGCGCGACGAGTGTAGATGTAATCGCGCGTCAACTAGGAGTGAGCCGGCAAACGCTTTTTCGTAGATTGAAAGCGGAGGGCGTTACCTTTGAGAAGGTGCTAGACGAATTGCGCCGCACCATGGCGCTAAAATACTTGCGCGATAAAAAGCTTCCGGTAAACGAAACTGCTTACCTCGTTGGATTTTCGGATCCAGCCGCATTCTCTCACGCATTCAAACGGTGGACGGGACACAGCCCCGCAACGATTCGCAAGCGTTAGTGCGCGGAGCGCACGACAGCATAAAGCCTGGGGCGCAAGCCCCAGGATCAAGTCAACCAATCAAATAATTGAGCCCGCGAAGCGGGCGAAAGCCTCCCGCCATGCAAAAAACATTACGTGACACGCGTGCTACGCTGAGCACATGTCCGACTCCTACACGAATCTCCTTTATCACATAGTTTTCTCCACAAAGGATCGCCGGCCACTCATTACACCTGAATATGAGGTGAGACTCTATGACTACCTGGGCGGGATGATCCGTAAGGTGGGCGGCATTTCTCTGGAACTGAACGGCACCGAAGATCATGTTCATGTATTGGCTAAGCTTCGGCCGGATCATGCCCTGTCCGACGTATTACGAGATCTGAAGGCCAACGCGACCGGATGGATGCATGATGTCTTTCCGTCGTTAAAGAACTTTTCGTGGCAGCGTGGTTATGGTGCGTTCACCGTAAGTCAGTCGAATGTTGAAGCAGTACGACAGTACATCGCTCGGCAGAAGCAACATCACCAGAAGATTTCCTTTCGCGACGAGTTCATTGGATTCCTAATAGCGAATGGAATCGAATATGACGAGCGATTCATTTGAGCCTGCGGAGCAGGCGACAGCATAAAGCCTGGGGGCGTAAGCCCCAGGTACCAAGCCACCCAATTAATCGAGCCCGCGAAGCGGGCGATAGAGTTACGGAAACCCTGAGCGAGAGATCCAATATGTAACGCAAACCAATTGATCTTTAGAGCTGTCGCCCGCTCCGCGGGCTTGGTTTGTTTTCTGATGGGTTCCCGGGGCTCACGCCCCGGGCTTTATGCTGCCACCCGCTTCGCGGGTTAAGAACATATGATCCCGTAAGTTCGCGGCGCGAACTCGCAATCGCAGAATCGAAGGCCTGACGCGCTTTTTTTACTCAACGTGAACCTCGAAAATGTTAGAAGCACAGCCAGTCCGCGGGTGATGTGGCCAGACTGCGGGTAATATGGATCGCCAGTTTTCCCCCCACAGTTATTGACGGCGTGAGTTTCGTTGATTGCATCTTGCGTGGCGTTCGCTACCGAGGTCGTGGAAGCAAGCGGCTCGATTTTGTTTCGCAACGCCAAGATTGAACCGGCCGACAAGGGCCGCTGTTTGAACTCGCGACCGACCTGGCCGTAGGGTCGAGTACACGACAGTGCGCGGAGCGCACGTTAGCATAGAGCCTGGGGCGTAAGCCCCAGGTACCAAGCCCCAAATAAATAATTGAGCCCGCGAAGCGGGCGACAGAGTCAGAACCGGGAGCCGTAGCGACCGGATCATTAACGCAACTCGCGCTCTTGATCTCTTCGCTACCGATTTCCTGTTCTGCATCGGCTGTCGCCCGCTTCGCGGGCTCGGTTCATTTTCACCAACGTATTCCCGGGGCTCACGCCCCGGGCTTTATGCTGACACCCGCTCCGCGGGTTTGGAACATTCCCCGGCGCAGTCATCGACGGCGTGAGTTTCGTTGATTGCATCTTGCGTGGCGTTCGCTCCACCGAGGTCGTGGAAGCAAGCGGCTCGATTTTGTTTCGCAACGCCAAGATTGAACCGGCCGACAAGGGCCGAAGTTTGAACTCGCGACCGACGTGGCCGTAAGCCGTTACCAGTAATTTGGCGATTGAGAATCGCAAGATCGAGCTGACCCGCTAAGGTTCTCGCTCTTGCAACTCCAAGGATTGTCAATGTGTAACGGTTTGTTGCAATATAGCGTCGATATCCGCGTCTCAGACCTCTTGCGGCTTCCAGTGATCTTCTCTACAGCCGTGACGAAGAAAGGAATTCATAGATGCCAAGCATAATCTCGAACATCGCAACTCAACTTGCCCAGCCAACACTTGAACCCACTCTGCAAGAAGCTGGTACAGTCTTGCGGGGTCTCGTCGAAGCCGCGGCTTACGTGGGTGAAGTTGTTTCCCTCGGTTATAACGACGCCATTGTTCAGATTCACGATTATCACCGGCAAGAGGTTGGCGGAATCCCTGCGCTTTGTTTTCTCATAAGCACGCGAGTGAATCCCGAAGTGATAGTTGACCCGACCCAGGAGGACGCCTCTGTAATTCTTCTTCGTGTAATGGATCAGGCGGATTTGCCGAACGCCGAAGAAGCGCGCCGCGTTCGGGTTGAAAATGCCCAACGCGTGAGTGGCGAGATCGGAATGAACTGGGATGATAGGTCCGTGATGGATGCCACGACTCACAACTTACTTAGCTACGCTGGTGTGCGCTGCCGTGTCATCGGAACGTTCTATGAAATGAAACCGGGGTCAGGCTTGCGATTTGCGATTCTTCGCCGGCAAGGTGAGCTCTACAGCACTGATTCACACGATATTTTCCACGGTACTTGTCACGAGTGATTGAGAATCGCAAGCCTAACGTCAATTTTCCCCCGCACTTCGTGCATGCTACGCTGGGTAATAAGACCATCAGTCTCGTTATGGGAGTGAAACCATCAACGCAAAGGGATCTGGCGATTTTCTCAGGAAACATCTGCGCTTTTCCTGGCTGCGTAGCGCCAATTTACGACACAGAGCACGACGGTTTTGTTGGCGAGGTTTGTCACATCAAAGCTAAGTCGCCGGGTGGACCGCGATATGACCCAAACCAAACCGATGAAGAGCGGAACGGCTTCGACAACCAGCTACTCATGTGCCAACCTCACCACTCGATTGTCGACAACCCTGCGAACCTGACCGTGTTTACAGTCGAGGTTTTGCAGGAATACAAACGCAATCACGAGTCGCGTTTTCAGAATACAATCATGACCGAGGATCTAATTTCGCGGCTCGTGATGAAGATTCTGGAGCGGCTTCCGCAATCGGCGGAATCCTCATACTCTTTGGAACCGTTACTCGAGGCATGGCTCAATCCTCCTAATGTTGTGGGACGCCTTGATTGGTACGATCTGCGAGTTCGAATTCATAATGGCGGGGAATCAACCGTTCGCGACTATCAGCTGCAGGTTGAGATTCCAGCTAACCACGCAAAGCCCTCCGATGGTTCGGTTGCTCTATTACGGGATCAGGGCCGAGGTGATGTGAAGAGATACCGGTTCGGCGAGGATCGGCCACCATTCCCCGCAATTTTTCCTGGCGAAAGTTCCGATATTCTGATGATGATTGATTTGATGGTTCCTTGGGATGATTACAAGAATGCGCCCACAGAAAGTGTCGTTGTGAAGATCTATGGAAGGGACAAACTCGTCGCAACTAAGGCGTTCCCCATCGACGAGTTGCTCAGACAGGACCGCAAACAGTACATTCTGAAGCTTGAGAGTTGAGAGGCTTTGCCTCTCAGAAAACCAAAACCCGGGTCAGGCTTGCGATTTTGCGATTGATCCCGATCCGATTTCTAGCTCTCGTTTAGCTCGTTTAGAACGCCAGCTCGCTTCAAACGCCAAGGCTGCACATGCCCGGTGAGCAGATATTGATAGACTTCTTGAAGTTCTACAAACAGATCATAATAATCTTCCGCACTCATCGGCGGATACGGATAATTTCCTAATCGGCTCTCAGGGTGGAAGGATATGATTCGCCTTTCATAATCCTCTTCAAAGTATCTCTCTATTTGGCGATGATCATGAAGTGCATCACGAATGAACGTTGCCGCATCCTTTGACGTGGGCGCTGGATTTCCGGCCGCCTCAAGTATTCCCAAAACTATGCGAAAGGAAGCCTCCAAAGATATATACAGAGTGTTTAAGGCCTCTTCAAAGAACTGATGATGGAAATGAAGCATTGCAGCCTTTATATATGTAGCTACACCTCGTATTACGATGACATCCTCCGGATCTATGGCCTCGAATAATTCTTCTGCTAATTCATAATCGACTACCTGCTTCCTTAGATCGTAAGCGGGCCCCCCAGCGACCGGTGGCAGCGAAATATCCTTAAGAGACTGATAGATATTCTTCGCCTCTACGGCAGAATTTGGATCGTGAAAGCCATCCTCGCGCAGTTTTTCGATAAGAAGGGGCTTAATAAACTCTTTGGCCCATGCAATTGCGTCATCACCTGGTTGGCATTCAAGGGATAATCTAATGGGGTGTGGGTAGAAGGCCGAATAGCCACGTTCTCGATCTACCCCCAGCATCAGTGCGCCATAGGTACGTATCTCCGCCACTGTGAGCCACTGAAGTTCTGAGTATAACTCCTTTTCGGGGTACGGCTCGTAATAGACAACAAGACTGAAACACAATTCCTCGTCCGCTACGTATAAACCTTCAGAAAAACAAAAACTCTCAGCCGGATAAATACCGTTGGGGGACAGTATTTCTCGCCACGTGCGTTGGCTGTTTTGCGGCTTCGACAATCAGCGGTGTCATTGCTTAAGTATGACCGTGCGGCCTTAAAGAAAACAACGAAAAATAAGGGATCGGGGATTTTGCGATTCTCAATAAATAGAGGAGCCACCTCTATTCTCATCTCGGATGGAACAAATTTTCAATTTGCAATTTTCAATTTACAATCCGCCAATGCTTATGACCCGGCCACTTTCCCTTTTTCTGACCTCGCTGTCTTAACCCTATGACCACTCCGCCTCTCCCAGAACAGATCGAACTCCATCGCGACCGCATGTGGCGCCGCGATGAAGAGCTCCGCGTTGAAAGCGCTGTTGACGCCGAACGTTTCATCGAAGACGTGGGCTTTGCAAATACGCTGACAGATGCCCGTCGCGCTGGTCCATCGTTCCGACATCGCGGTGTGCGGTCGGTTCTCCGATTCTGTTGCGGCGGCCCTTTCATCTGGCCAGCTCGCCTCGACGACTTTCAACGAGCTGCGAAGCAGCGGTCAGAACTAAGCCCAAGGCGAGGCTTTGCGAGCCTTGGGTTAACTGTAATAAATTTGTTCGGAGCCGCGGAGCGGCGACCCAAGTATTTGGAGGCAAAAATCTGCCTGACTCATCTAATCGCTCTGCCCTCACCAATAACTTAACCTGTCAATTTTCGCTTGATTCGTGGGTTACGATCTCACCATGTCTTACACGAATCTCCTCTATCACATCGTTTATGGCACAAAGGATCGGCTACCGCTGATTACCAAAGAGTTGCGCCCGGATCTGCATCGGTATCTGGGCGGTCTGGTAAATCGTCTGCATGGCACGCCGTTAGAGATAAATGGAATGGCTGACCATGTTCACGTGTTGGCCCGGATCAAACCAGTGATCTCGATTTCGGAGTTCCTTGGCAAATTCAAATCAGTTTCGTCAGGCTGGGCCAATCGCCAGACACGCGGCAGATTCAAATGGCAAGTGAAGTATGGTGCGTTCACTGTCAGTCAATCGCAGGTTGAACGTGTGCGAGAGTACATTCGTAATCAGGAGGTCCATCATTCGAGGATCTCGTTCGAGGAAGAGTTCAAAGCCTTACTTAAAAGTCACGGAATAGAGTTTGAGGAGAAATACCTCTGGATATAGATGCGGTCGCCGCTCCGCGGCTCCGGAGAATTGTTTTCAGCGCAACCCAAGGCTCGCAAAGCCTCGCCTTGGGCTTAACTCTGGCTGCTGCTTCGCAGCTCGTTGGAGAATTGTTTTCAGCGCAACCCAAGGCTCGCAAAGCCTCGCCTTGGGCTTAACTCTGGCCGCTGCTTCGCAGCTCGTTGGACAATTGTTTTCAGCGCAACCCAAGGCTCGCAAAGCCTCGCCTTGGGCTTAACTCTGGCCGCTGCTTCGCAGCTCGTTGGAGAATTGTTTTCAGCGCAACCCAAGGCTCGCAAAGCCTCGCCTTGGGCTTAACTCTGGCCGCTGCTTCGCAGCTCGTTGGAGAATCGCAGAATTGCACAGGGCCCGCCCCAGTCTTCTTGTTTAAGAACAAATTTTCAATTTGCAATTTTCAATTTACAATCCGCCAATGCTTATGACCCGGCCACTTTCCCTTTTGCTGACCTCGCTGTCTTAACCCTATGACTACTCCGCCTCTCCCCGAACAGATCGAACTCCATCGCGACCGCATGTGGCGCCGCGACGAAGACCTGCGCATTGAAAGCGCGGTTGACGCCGAACGTTTCATCGAAGACGTCGGCTAAGCTGCGCTCCCCCACCCCAGCCCTCTCCCAGTGGGAGAGGGGCCAGCGTAAACGCTGACAGATGCCCGTCGCGCCGGTCCATCGTTGTGAAGAACTAAACTGGTCAGGCCTTCGATTCTGCGATTCTTTTCGAGAGCGTAACGCAAAGCGGTTTCGGCCTTCAGCCCAATGTTGTCGCGCAGCGGCTACGTTGGGTCAACGTCAAATACACGGACGCAACCCCATCGGGGTTGCGACCTTCGACATTCGGATCCCAGGGTAGCCGCGCTTCGCGCGTCAACCCTGGGCTTTGAGGCGCGACCGCTTCGCGGTCATATACGTTGCGATTCGCAAGTCTCTTTTCCTCAAAACTGGCGCCACGCTTAATCATTGACCGTTGCCAGGTGCGAGTGTAAGCTCCCGCTGCGACTGAAAGAGGTCGGCCCAATTCTCACTCTTTTGAGGAGGTCTCTATGATCAAATTCAAGACATTCAAAAGGATAACGGCTGCGCGAGCTCCCGGTGGCAGCGCCATACTCTTCGGATTGCAGGAAAACGGCGAGGTCTGTGTCACCTATGAAATGGCTGATGAGAAGGCATGGACTCCGTGGGATTGCACTCCATGGTTCGCCGGCTCCGGTGGTCCCCGAAAAATTGATGACTTTGTCGTTTCGGCTCAAAGCAACCAGTGCCTGCGTGTGTGGGCGATTGACAACGAGGGTCAGCTTTGGTCTGTGCAACAGAGCGGACTGAACGAGCGATTCAAGGATTGGAGCAGGCTGGAGCTCAAGTGGCCGCGTCGTGTTAATCGTTTCCCTCCGATGCCGCCGCAGAGATTGCGCCGACCTGCCGCTGCACCGGACGGTGGAGTTCACGGCGCGCGCCTGTGGGCGATCGATACTGAGCACCAGTTAGTGACATGGTGCCAACAGTCTCCCGGTGGCAAGTTGGACTCGCCGGGGGTGGTGACTAACGCGGCCAGTATTCTTCCCTTATATTCAGACGTGGCCGTGATCCAGCACGCTAGTGGACTGGAGCAAGTGTGGAGTTTAGACGGCGGGCGGCTTTTGAGTATGTGGCAGATGACAGCAGGAGGGTCAGGGCCCGGACTCTCAGGTTGGACCGGATGGTCAAACCCACCTGTGCGTTGGGAGAACGCGCCGCCGCTTGTCGCCATCGCGGCGTGCGAGCAAAGTGGCGGCCGCGGCGACGCGATCTGGGGAGTAACTCTGGATCACAAGCTCATTTGCGATTACCAGCTATCACCCGGCGGTGAGTGGAGCGGTTGGTCCAAAGGCAATTGGCTTGAAGCTCCGCCACTTACGAGGCTAACGGCGACACAACGCAGCAACGGGGCCGTTCAGCTTTGGGGGTTAACGCTCAACGGGGGATGGATCGTTACCACTCGGCAAGAAGTAGCGGGTGGGGATTGGACGCCGGAGTGGAGCGCTGTGGTGAACATGCCGCCGATGTAACTGTAGGGGCGCCCCCCGCGGGCCGCCCGTCACATCAGGCAAGCCTGTTTTGTTGCTTTACGACACCAACGGCGCTTCCAGCGAATATACATGAGGTCGGATACGGAAGCCCCTGATTCAAGACGGGACATCGGCTTGAAGCCGCTGAGCATCTGGTTAAAATCGAATGTCGTCAGCCCTCAAACGCTTGTCTTAGTTCCCGTGCCCGCTCAACATCAATCGGATTCGACCACAGACCGTTCTGCTTGACCGATGATCCGACAATCAAGGCATCTGCCTTTGAAAACAGACTGATGTTTTCCGCGCTGATGCCGGAACCTACCAACGTCGGTACGGTGACAGCATCGGCAACGGCTTGTACTTCGCTCGGTTCAGCCGGTTGTCCTGTCGCGAGTCCGCTGACTATCACACCGTCAACGCTAAAAAATTCGGCAGCCTTCGCGGTTTCTACAATATCGACATCAGCCGTAATCGCATGCGCAGAGTGTTTCTTCTTCACATCAGCGAACACGCGAATGTTATCTGCGCCCATCGCGCGGCGATAACGGAGCAAGTTGCCCGCGCTCGATTCGATCAGACCTTCATCAGCAACGTGGGCAAAGACAAAACCTTCGACGCGCACAAAACTCGCATCGCTGGCGAGGGCCACAGCCAGCGCACTTGAATTAGCGCCCGCGAGTACCTGAACACCAAGCGGCAGTGCCACCGCGCGCCGTACTTCTGCGCCGACCACCGAGATCGCGGCTACAATCTCCGGCCCGACAGAGCCCTTCAAGTACGGGCGATCGTGAGTGTTCTCGATCAGAATTCCGTGAA
>Ga0207685_10000018_pt1 | contig 145715 bp, 120 predicted proteins | sample LARL111metaG_FD_184350 | JGI IMG/M metagenome (GOLD analysis project Ga0207685, IMG submission 184350) | Corn, switchgrass and miscanthus rhizosphere microbial communities from Kellogg Biological Station, Michigan, USA - LAR L11-1 metaG... | ecosystem: Host-associated > Plants > Roots >...
ACGCCTTCGTTCAGGCTGAATACAACAAGGCGTTTGTGCTCTTTGAGTACTTCGCCTACCTGAGGCGTAATCCGGACACCGGTGGTTATGATTTCTGGCTGGATGTTCTGAATGGACGAGAAGCCGGAAACTATCGCGGAATGGTCTGCGCATTCCTGACATCGACAGAATATCAGCAGAGATTCAGTTCGGTCGTGACGCACAGTAACGCTGAATGCGGCCGATGAAGACGAGAAGGCAGTAGGCAGAAAGCAGAAGGCAGAAGGCAGCAAGCAGAGCGCTTTGTCGTCGCTCCGCCAGGAGCGAAATATTTATAGTAACTAGGTAAGGAATGAAACGAAGCTCCTTTAGGAGCGCAATGTTCCTGGCGAGGTGATATTGGGCTCCTAACGGAGCTTAAGAAGCAGAAGAAATAGCTGGAAACTTGCGGGGGCGAGCCCCCTTCCTGACCCTGAGGTTGTTGAGTTGACCTCTGCTGCTTACTTGAAAGCCTTTCAAGTATAGCCTGCTTGAAAGCCTTTCCAGGCGTCATTGACTGCAACAACCAGGAAAGTCTCAAGGTCGGGAAGGGGGGCTCGCCCCCGCTTCCTTCATCTGATGATGCCCCGTGCAAAATAGAATCCTGATGTGGCCCAGATGTTAACTCCCGAGCTTAATCCAAATTTTGAGTCTCCTCGGATCTTCTGCGAATTAATTCTCCGCTTGCCACGTCTAACTTTCGGCTGCTAATCTTTGTCTTCAACAAACCTCGAACTTAAGCTTGAAAGGAGTTTCCATTCATGAAGAAGCAATACGCGATTTCACTGATACTCGCTTCTTTGCTGGTCATTGCTTTGGCTGCCGTAGCCGGTAGCGGACGCAACGGAAACGATTTACCGGCGCCGCCGGCGATTGGCGCGACCATCGACGATTTCAAACTGCCCGATGTTGATGGCGGTACGCATTCCTTGAATTCGCTCAAGGGCAAGAATGGCGCGGTGGTGATTTTCATTGCCACCCGTTGCCCGATCTCGAATGGCTACAACGAGCGCATGGAGAAATTGGCACAGGATTACAAAGCCCGCGGGATCAACGTGATTGGCATCAACTCGAATTCCACCGAACCGGTTTCCGAAGTTAAATCGCATGCCGCCGAAAAGGGTTTGACCTTTACGATCCTGAAGGACGACGGAAATAAGATTGCGGATCGGTTCGGGGCAAGCCATACGCCGGAAGCTTACGTGATTAACGCGAGCAACAAGCTCGTCTATCACGGACGCATCGATGACCAGTTAAAGGTCGAGAGAGTCACCTCAAACGATCTGCGTAATGCGCTTGATGAAATGCTGGCGGGCAAGCCTGTAAGCAAGACCAGCGCCGATGCGTTCGGTTGCAGCATCAAACGGGTTTCCTAATTTATGATGGTCCGATCTTTACTCTTCTTTTGCACACTCAGCGCGGCGCTGCTGGTCTTTGCAGCTCCGCGGCAATCGGCTGCCGGCGGAGCTGCGACGGCCATTGATACAGTTAGGCAGATCGATCTCGATGGTCTGAAAAGACTACTGCAACGCGATCCGAAAGACACGCGGCCTTTGCTCATTAATTTCTGGGCCACGTGGTGTGACGGATGCCGGGAAGAGTTTCCGGATCTGGTGAAGATCGATAACGATTATCGCGATAAAGGTCTGAACTTTGTCGCCGTTTCGCTCGATGAAGCCGAAGATGTAAAGACGAAAGTCGAACCGTTTCTCAAAGCCATGAAAGCGCAAATGCCGGTCGTCCTGCTTAATCTGAACGGCGGTGACACTGAGGTAGCGATACATGTTGTCGATCCAACCTGGACCGGCGATATGCCGGCCACCTTTCTATATGACAAAGATGGCAAGGTTGTCTTCAAACACTTTGGGAAGATCAAGCCTGACGAGTTGCGCGCCGCTATCGATAGATTGATTGTCATAACAACCAAAGGCAACTAGAAATTAAGCCAGCCTGACTTCCCATGACTGGACACACCACGCTCGAAGTCTTCGAACCACCGCACTTACTGACTTCCCCTCTGAACCACTACCTAGGTAAGGGACCAGGTGACGAGCTCGCGCTGCTGTGCTCAAGCTTTCCAAGAAACTGGTCAATTTACATGATGGGCGGCGTATTGCGCGATTTATTGCTCCAGGAATTGAGGGAAATCAAGGTTTGCAACGCTGATGTTGACTTGGTAATCAATGGAGCAGAGTCAAGCAGCGAATTGTGCGACAAACTAAGAGACTATCGCATTCGACAAAACGACTTCGGCGGCGCGAAATGCCAGGTCAGCCCGTCCGGAGTCATATTCGACGTTTGGAGAATATCGGATCATGTCGGAATGTCTTCAGCGCCTGAACCCCATACCATCGAACAGTTGCTCAGACACAACCTGCTGAACGTGGACGCCGCGTTGATCGACCTTCAAACAGGGTACTTGTATAACCTCGGCTGTATAGAGGCGATTCAGAAAAGAGAGATAGCTCTAATTGGACCGGAGGGAATTTCGAACCGCCTTGCATCACCCCAGGCAGCACACATTATCTTGATCGCTTTCAAAACCGGATTCGGATTGTCGATCGAGGCGCTTGAGTTTGTTCGTGAAGCATGCGCCAACTCTCAAGCGAAGAGTGATCTCATGAGAATAGTTTCGCGGAAGATGCCACGGACAGCGTCACAAGTCGAAGCATTCTTAAATCGCCTGTTGGAGGAGGAGCCATGGCCCACAATGGCAACTTAACAAGCAGGGAAGATCAATTTCTTATCGAGGAATACAAAGGCCTGCTCGAATTGGATAAGGCCCGCAACGATCGCTTCGATCGGCTGGTTGCTATGTTTCTCTCACTCGCTGGCGCGCCCTGGGTGTTGTATGCGTTGGTAATTAAAGAGAAAGGTGCCTTTACGCTCGCTGCCATGCCGCGCCTAATCGCGGTCGTGTTTCTAATCGTAGGTATGCTTCGATTTCTTGTCGTGATAATGTGCATCCAGACTAAGTTCCTAATCACCTTGTATATGCGAGCAGTAAACAGTATCCGGGGTCAGTTTGCGGTCCCCACGATTCCGAACGGTTTTCGTCTGCCGACCGCCGGGAACAAGCCTCCTTACTTTGAGAAGGGAAGTTACAACTTCTATGCCGCGCTCGGGATGGCGCTGGTTAATGGAAGTTATGTTTCGCTTGCCTGTTATCAACTCTTAAGCTCATCGGAACGTTTGAAATGGGTCGGCCTAACCGTCGGATTGACCTGGGTAGTTATTCATTATTTGTACTACGTACATCAAGCTCGGGGCCGTGAAGCGAGAGGACAAGCTGAGTTGGGTTTCCTTGAGTCGGCCGTTAAGACCAATACTGGAACACCGCCGTCGCATTAGTTCACTCTCCGCAGCGCGATAACTGCACCCATGACGATTAGTTCAGAGACTCGATCTGCCCACAATCTGACTCCTGAAGAATTCGCGCACATCACAGAGCTGCTCGGACGCGAGCCGAACGTCGTCGAACTCGGCGTATTTTCAGTGATGTGGTCCGAGCACTGTTCTTACAAGTCTTCTCGGATCCATTTGAAGCGTTTGCCAACTGAGGGCGAGCGCGTCATCGTGCCGCCGGGCGAAAACGCCGGTGTCGTGGACATTGGCGACGGCTGGTGCGCTGCGTTCAAGATCGAATCCCACAATCATCCGTCGTTCATCGAGCCGTTTCAGGGCGCCGCCACGGGCGTGGGTGGGATTCTGCGCGACATCTTTACGATGGGCGCGCGGCCGATCGCGGCATTGAATAGTCTGCGATTTGGATCGATCGATCATCCGCAGAACGGGCGCCGTAATCGATCTCTGCTCGCCGGGGTCGTTGCCGGCATTGCACATTACGGCAACGCTTTCGGCGTCCCTACGGTTGGCGGCGAAGTGGCCTTCGATGACGCTTACGCCCTGAATCCGCTCGTCAACGCATTCGCGCTCGGACTGGTGCGCAAAGATCAAATCTTCTTCGGTAAAGCGACCGGTGTCGGTAATCCGGTTTTGTATGTCGGCGCCAGGACCGGACGTGACGGCATTCATGGCGCCACGATGGCCTCGGCCGAATTTGACGAAGCGGCACTCGAGAAGCGGCCGACCGTCCAGGTCGGCGATCCGTTTCTGGAAAAACTTTTGCTGGAAGCCTGCCTCGAGGCGATGCGCAGCGGCGCGATTGCGGGCATCCAGGATATGGGCGCGGCCGGGTTGACGTGTTCCACGTGCGAGATGGCAGCGCGCGCCGGAACCGGAATCGAAATCGATTTGTCTTTGGTGCCGCAACGCGAGACCGGAATGACCGCGTACGAGATGCTTTTATCAGAATCGCAGGAGCGGATGCTGATCGTCGCTCATAAAGGCCGTGAGCGCGAAGTCGCTGACATCTTTCGCAAATGGGATCTGGATGCGGTCGTCATCGGACAGGTGCACGACGACGGGCGCATGCGCGTGACGCATAACGGCGAAGTTGTTTGCGACGTTCCGGTTAAGGCTCTGACCGATGAAGCGCCGGTTTATGAAAGGCCGATGAAAGCCCCGGGATCAGTTTCGAGTTCGGAGTTTCGAGTTCCGAGTTCGAACAGTGAATCAGCTTCAGTGAACTCGGAACAATCAGCTTATAACAATGGTTCACATGGCATCGATGATGATGAAATCGCAAACTCGAAACTCGAAACTCGAAACTCCGAACTTAATCGAAACTCGAAACTAAACGAAGCCTTGCTTCGTTTGCTCGCTTCACCCAACCTCGCTTCGAAAGAATGGGTCTATCGCCAATACGACCACATGGTGCGCACCAACACGGTCGTGCTGCCGGGCGCGGACGCCGCCGTCGTGCGAATCAAAGAGACACGCCGCGCGCTGGCGATCGCCCTCGACGGCAATGGCCGATACTGCGCCGCGAATCCTCGCGAAGGCGCCAAACTGGTGGTTGCCGAAGCCGCGCGCAATGTCGTCTGCGTCGGCGCCCAGCCCGTCGCCATTACAAACTGTTTGAATTTCGCTTCGCCTGAACGCTCGGAAGTGATGTGGTCCTTTTCGGAAGTCATCGATGGCATCGCCGAAGCATGCAGAGCATTCAACACTCCGGTCGTCTCGGGTAACGTTTCTTTTTATAACGAGACGGAAGGACGCGGCGTCCTGCCGACGCCGGTGATTGGCATGGTGGGCTTGATCGAGGATGTAAAGCGCGTGATTCAGCCGGGCTTCAAAAACGCCGGCGACTTCATAGCGTTGCTCGGCACAACTCGAGATGATTTCTCGCTCAGCGAGTACGCCACGGTGATCCAGGGGCGCAGCACCGAAGCGCCGGTTAGCCAGGCGCGCGTGCCTTTGCTGGATTTTGAAACCGAACTTGCCGTGCAAACAGCTTGCCTGCGTGCGGGGGAAGCGGGATTACTGCGCTCGGCCCATGATTGCTCGGATGGTGGTTTGGCCGTCGCCCTGGCGGAATGTTGTTTTTCGTCGCTCAACGGGCCCCCGTTTGGCGCGGAAATCGACTTAACCGGTGAGTACGAAATCGATGTCCGACTATTCAGCGAAACCCCGTCGCGCATCATTGTGAGTTTTGATGAATCGGCGCTCGGCGACATCGAAGAGATAGTTGCCGCGGCCAGTTGCCCGATGACGCTTCTCGGCACGGTGGGTTCGGATCGCCTGCGAATTGAAAGCGACGGTAAGGAAGTTATTCAGTTGGATGTCGCGGAAATGGAAAATGCCTGGCGATCCTCGCTGAAAGAAAAGCTACAGGCAGAAGCAATGGCTGCCGGAGCCGAGTGATGCCAATTACGCGCAACCCTATTTGCGCCATTCAATCGGAAAAAAAGATCCCGCTTTTTCCGGAGTAATCGTGACGCCGACCAAAGACGCGGCGTAGGCGAGAACCGGATCGCGACCTGCCGACAGGTCTGCTGCCGACGGGAGTTTAATTTCGTCAGGCGTGACTCCGACATGTTCGAGACTTTTTCCATCAGTCATGATGAGGTCCGCTTCAGTAATACTGGCCCCATAAAACGCCACGGTGTCGGTTCCTATTTGATGATCGAATTGTCTCGCTCTCATGACCGCGCCCGAAGAGCGATCGCCTATGACAATGCCGCGCTTCTCCAATTGAATGACTCGGGCCAGCAGTTCGGCCGCCGAACCTGATGAACTGTCAATCAGGACGACCAGTTTTCCGCTGAACGCGTTTTCACCTCTCGATTTCGCGATTACCGGCTTCGCATCCTTGCGCGCTTTCAGGTCCCCGACTTTAACATCATGATCAAGGAGATTGCCCAATAACCGCAAAAGAGTTTCCTCGGCGCCTCCGCCGTTACCTCGCAGATCAAGGAGCAGGGCTTTGCGCTTCTTGAATTTGCTTGCCATGTCATCGATGCGATCTTTTGGCAAATCAAATTCCGGCATCTTCCAAATGAACAGGTCGTCACCCAACTCAAGATAACGATGGCGGCGCAAATGGCTTTCGTTCTCTTCTTCGCGGATCAGAGCAAAGATATCGCTTCCGTCATCGTCGCCGGATACATCCAGGACTCGCTTGCCCTGCTCAACCCTTGCCATTACATCAAGTTGTTGTTGTTTTCCGTCGGGCTTAGTGATTAGCAGCCGCACGCCGGGGCGAGGGCGCAAGGCGCGGTAAATATATTCAAAAACCCACATGTTCTCGCGAGTGGGCGCGGTTCCATCTATCGAAGTAATTTCGTCACCCGGCCTTACGCCCTTGACGTCAGCGTCACTGCGAGGCTTTACCGAGACAACATAGCACTTGTCGCCGATCATCTGTGCCTGCCAGCCGTATTCGGTCCTGCTCGAACGGCCTGGTGGGAGAAAAAATGTATGCGAATCGTTGAGGTCCAGTAGGGTCTTGGCAATGATGCCAAACAATTGACCGAGCGATGTCGCCTGTTTCAGGTTGTCATCCGCGGCTTTGAAGCGGGCGTCTATATCCATGCCGTGATAATTAACGTCATAATAATTTTTTCGCAGATCATCCTTGATGACGCTTAGCATGTCGCGCGCTCTTGCAATGTCGAATTTATCCGGCGGCCGTTGAGCCTGAAGAGATGAGAATGCGACAAGTAACAGAATCAATAAGCAGCCGATTCTCGAGCCTGGAGTTATAATCATTGATTTATCAACTGACGACCAAAGCGGTGTAGCCGGGGGCGAAAGCCACATCGAGGAAGCAGTGCGGATTTTAGCGAACAGCATTCTGATTGGCAACAGTTAAAAGGCCTGGAGATAATCTGAGCCCACGTCCCTGTTCGAGGCGGTTGCCTATGTTATAATTTGGGCAACTTTTAGCCTGTTTTCGAATTCGTTAGCGATTTAAGACTAACTTGGAGGCGACGAGAAGTTACCGCCGGGAGGACAAATCAATGGCTACGGAAATGAAACGCTCGAACCAGACGATCAACAGAATCGAGGAACTCCTCGGCGATCAGGCACGGACACTTCTTGATCACAAGTCAACGACAATTCCCAGAGAGCAAATTTATTTACCCGGTCCCGATTTCATCGATCGCGTTGTAGCCCAATCTGATCGTTCGCCTGCGGTGCTCAGATCCTTGCAGTCGCTGATTTCTCATGGAAGACTCGCCGGCACCGGTTACGTTTCGATCCTGCCGGTGGATCAGGGCATCGAACATTCGGCGGGGGCATCGTTCGCTCCCAATCCGGAATATTTTGATCCGGAAAAAATTGTGCAGCTGGCGATCGAAGGCGGTTGCAACGGCGTCGCATCGACATTCGGCGTGCTCGGATCAGTTGCCCGAAAATATGCGCACAAGATTCCCTTCATCGTTAAGATAAATCACAACGAACTGCTGACGCTGCCCAACAAATTCGATCAGGTTTTGTTCGGTACCGTGAAAGAGGCGCATAACCTCGGCGCAGTCGCGGTCGGGGCAACCATCTATTTTGGATCGGACGAATCAACTCGACAGATTACGGAGATTGCTAATGCCTTCGCGCACGCGCACGAGCTGGGAATGGCCTGCATCCTGTGGTGTTATCTGCGCAATTCGAAATTCAAAACTCCAGAAGGCGACATGCATTCGGCGGCGGATCTTACCGGCCAGGCAAATCATCTTGGGGTCACCATTCAGGCCGATATCGTCAAGCAGAAGCTGCCCGACCGCAACGGTGGTTATCCGGCGGTCGAAAAGGAGCTCGGCAAATCGTACGGCAAGACCAGCAAACTGGTATATGAAAAACTGACCTCGGATAATCCAATTGATCTGGTGCGTTACCAGGTCGCGAACGGCTACATGGGTCGCATCGGCTTGATCAATTCCGGCGGCGAATCAAAGGGCGCCAGTGACCTGGCAGAGGCCGTCCGCACCGCGGTGATTAACAAACGCGGCGGGGGTATGGGTTTGATCTCGGGACGAAAGGCATTTCAGCGACCGATGAATGAAGGCGTGCAACTTCTCAACTCCATTCAGGATGTTTATTTGTCGGACGAAATTACGGTGGCATAACGACTTAGCTTTGCCCGCAAACTTTTCCCCTCGGGGTTCTTTTGCCATATGCGGAGACGAACACTATAATGCAGCCTTTGATTTCGTAGCGCCAAGCGGCCAGTAACGCGGGCGAGCAAGCAAACTTCCCCCAAAGAATTAGCACGAATGACAACTCCAACACGTTGGGGCCGTCGGCCGAAACGCTTTGCTGAGCAGGAACCGACTCGCCTGCGAGCTATCAAATCGACTCTGAGTCAAATGGCTCGGGTCGCTCTGACCGAGCCGTTTATGCTGGTCATTGAACGGCAGGAGATCCAGCTTCGTCGCCTACCAAAGGACCTCGACGGTTTTCGCATTGTTCATCTTTCAGATTTTCATTACGGCCCATTAACAAACTCGAAACACCTGGAACGCGCGGTCGAAGCCGCCAATGATCTTCACCCCGACCTTATCGCGCTGACTGGCGATTATATTTCGCACGACCGCGCCTATGCGGCCCCCTGCGCCGAGGTGGTCGGACGTTTGCGGGCCCGGCACGGCATATATGCGGTCCTTGGAAATCACGATCATTGGACTGACGCCGCGCTGATCGCCGACCTGTTCCAGGCCGAAGGGATCCGCGTGCTTATCAACGAGGGCATGCGCGTCGATTTACGCGGAGAGTCTTTCTGGCTCGCGGGTGTGAACGACACGATGGTGGGGCTCGAAGATCTGTCCCTGTCCCTTGCCGGCTCGCGCGAAGACGAAATGAAACTGCTGCTGGCTCATAATCCCATTATTTTGCGACGAGCTGCGCGCGCCCGGGTTGATCTGGTCCTGAGCGGGCACACGCATGGAGGACAAGTAACCCTCCGAGCCGAAAGGAACCGCTCGGGGCGGCCGCGTCGCCGATTACTTCGGGGACTTGGTCGGCGCGGCCAGACACAAATCTATGTAACTCGGGGGCTCGGCACGGTCGTCCTGCCGATTCGTTACGGATGCCCGCCTGAAATTTCTTTGTTGGAACTGCGCACCGCGCTTTGACATTACGACTCCTGCGATTTCGATCCCGGCCTCTCTGAAACGCATGGCCGATGATCAATCGCAAATCGGCAATCGAAAATCTCAAATCTTCTGATGTCCTCTCGGATCATCACCCTGCCAAATGTCTTGACTATCATTCGGATGGTCCTGATTCCGGTTTTCGTCTCGATGCTTTTTTATCAAAGGTTCGTTTGGGCGCTGCTGATATTTGTGCTCGCCGGAATCACCGACGGACTTGACGGCCTTTTTGCGCGCCGGTTTGGCCAACAATCCCAGCTCGGACGAATTTTGGATCCGATCGCAGACAAGCTGATGTTGGTGACTTCGTTCGTTGTGCTTTCAATGCGCGGCGTATTTCCTACGCCTCTGCCTCGCCATCTCCCCATTCCCTTTTGGGTCACCATAACCGTCCTGAGCCGTGACGTGTTCATACTGATTGGCGCCGCGGCAATCAATATCGTCACCGGATTTCGCAATTTCCGGCCTTCTCTCCCTGGAAAGATCAGCACCGCGGTGCAGATAGTTGCCGTTGCTGCTGTAATGCTGGCAGCGCGAGTAAGAATCGGGGCTGGTTATTACTTGCCGACTCTTTACACCGCGGTCTTCGCCCTGGCAATCTTCTCCGGAGTGCACTACGTTTTCTTTGTTTCTCGGCTGATGAATGACGAGCGACGCTAGAAGATGCGTTTCGAGGCCCCCATCGCAAACACCACTTGTCCGGCTCTTGAGAAGGCCTCTTGTAAAGTTGACAATGATGCACTCAGGTATTATATTACGCCTGTATTCAACCTGCCCCTAAGCGTTAGCGAGGGTGGAATTAAGACAACTGGAGCAAGCGAGATATGAGCAAGATTATTGGAATTGATCTGGGAACAACTAACTCGGTCGTGGCCGTGATGGAGGGTGGCGAGCCGACCGTAATCACAAATTCAGAGGGTGGCCGTACCACTCCGTCGGTCGTCGCCTTCGCCAAGGACGGCAATCGGCTGGTTGGCCAGGTCGCCAAGAGACAAGCGGTGACGAATCCCGAAAATACCATCTATTCGATTAAGCGATTCATGGGACGCCGCTTCAATGAAGTTAGCGAAGAAATCAAACAGGTCCCGTACAAAGTTCAGGGCACGGGCAGCGGCGGCGACGTGCGCATCGTGGCTGGTGGGAAAGAGTGGAGTCCGCCGGAAATCTCGGCGATGATTCTGCAAAAAATGAAGCAGTCGGCTGAAGATTACCTCGGCCAAAAGGTCGAAAAAGCAGTGATCACCGTTCCGGCTTATTTTAATGATTCGCAACGCCAGGCGACGAAAGATGCGGGAAAAATCGCCGGCCTCGAAGTAATGCGTATCGTGAACGAGCCGACCGCGGCAGCCCTCGCCTACGGGCTGGACAAGAAAAAGGATGAAACCATTGCCGTGTTCGACTTTGGCGGTGGCACGTTCGACATCTCGATCCTTGAAGTCGGCGAGGGCGTCGTCGAGGTCAAGTCCACTAACGGTGACACGCATCTCGGCGGCGACGATATCGACGAGCGACTGATTGAATGGATTATCGAAGAGTTCAAGAAGGATCAGGGCATTGATCTTTCAAAGGACAAGATGGCCTTGCAGCGGCTGAAAGAGGCTGCGGAGAAGGCGAAAATCGAGTTGTCCTCGACGATGGAGACAGAGATTAATCTGCCGTTTATCACTGCGGATCAATCAGGGCCCAAGCACCTGGTGATGAAACTGACCCGCGCGCGGTTTGAACAATTGGCGGATCCAATCTTCAAGCGGTTAATGCCCCCGGTCGAACAGGCCTTGAAGGACGCGGCGATCGATTCGAAGAAGATTGACGAAGTTGTGCTGGTTGGCGGTTCGACTCGCATTCCGAAAGTTCAGGAATTGGTCAAAGGCTTTTTTGGCAAAGAACCGAACAAGAGCGTCAATCCCGATGAAGTAGTTGCGGTAGGCGCTGCAGTTCAGGCCGGCGTACTCGCGGGCGAGAAGACCGACATTCTGTTGCTCGACGTAACTCCGCTGAGCCTCGGCATCGAAACCCTTGGCGGTGTCTCAACCAAACTGATCGAGCGCAACACGACGATCCCAACGCGCAAGTCGGAAATTTTTTCCACCGCGTCGGACAATCAAACGTCAGTCGAAGTGCACGTGTTGCAGGGCGAGCGGCCTATGGCGGTGGACAATCGCACGCTCGGCAAGTTCCACCTGGTGGGAATTCCACCGGCGCCGCGCGGGATGCCGCAAATCGAAGTCGCTTTTGACATCGACGCCAACGGCATCGTCAATGTGTCCGCCAAAGACATGGGCACAGGTCGCGAGCAGAAGATCACCATCACGTCGTCTTCAGGTCTCAGCAAAGACGAAATCGACAAGATGATGCGCGATGCTGAGTCTCACTCGGCAGACGATGCCAGGAAGCGCGAAGAAATCGAAGCGCGCAATCGTCTCGATGGTCTGATCTATCAAATGGAAAAGACCCTCAACGAAAACCGCGAGAAGGTGAGCGCGGTGGCCGGCGAGGTAGAATCGGCCATTGCCGATGCCAAGAAAGCCATCGAGGAAGGGAGCGTCGAGCGCATGAACGAGGCGTTCAATTCACTGCAAACCACCTCGCACAAAATGGCAGAAGCCCTGTATCAACAGACCGGTTCGGCTCCGGCCGAGGAAACGGCTGAGCAAGCGTCCGGCGCCGGGGCGTCGTCAACTGGCCAGGGCGGTGGTGAAGACAACGTCATCGATGCTGAATACGTCGATGTAGACGAGAACAAATAGATTTCCGATTGCCGATTTGCGATTGCCGATTGGTTGGGATGCTAAGTTGAGTGTGGTTTCTCATGCTTAGTGAGTTGCGACCAATCGGCAATTCTCAATCGGCGATCGAAAATGTAACTGATGGCCAAAGAAGACTATTACAAAGTCCTCGGCATCAAGCGTGACGCCAAGCCGGAAGAGATCAAGAAGGCTTATCGGCGGCTGGCGCGCAAGTACCATCCTGATGTAAATCCCGGCGACAAGACGGCGGAAGAGCGCTTCAAACAAATGAGCGAAGCGTTCGATGTGCTTTCCGATCCCAAGAAGCGTAAGGTTTACGATCGCTTCGGCGAATACTCTGACAATCTTGCCAACGCCGCGGCCAGCGGCGCCGGTTCGCCCTATACCCGCGGCACACCGTTCGACTTTTCGGGATTCGATTGGAGCACCACCACGACTCCCGGAACGGGCGGCGGCACAAGTTTCCGGGACATTTTCGCCGATCTCTTCGGCGGGAAGGGCGAGCGCGAGCCGCCGCGCCCGCAGCCGCAGCGAGGCGCGGACATTGAAATGCCGCTGGCGCTGACTTTTGAAGAAGCGATCACCGGACTCACAACTAACATCACGGTGAATCGATCTGAGCAGTGCTCGCGCTGCAACGGCGCCGGCGATACAGGCGGGCCATTGATGGTGTGCTCAACTTGCAAAGGCTCAGGGCAAGTCGAGAGAGCAGGCGGCCGCTTGCGATTTACCCAGGAGTGTCCTGATTGCGGCGGTACTGGAAAACGACGCGCGCCATGTTCGCTCTGTAAAGGCAAAGGCACGTTGACCAAGACCGAAAATGTGAAGGTGCGCATCCCCGCGGGCGTAGACACGGGGTCGCGCGTGCGCATTCCCGGCAAAGGCGAAGGCGGGCGTCTGGGCGCGCCGCCGGGCGACCTCTATATCATTACGAACGTGGGCCGTCACAAACATTTCACGCGTAAGGGCGACAACATCTATGTGACCGTTCCGCTCACCGTTCCGGAAGCTGCGCTGGGCGCCAAGATCGAGGTCCCAACCGTGACCGGGAAGGCGCAATTACGCATTCCGCCAGGCACCCAATCAGGACAGAAGTTCCGCTTGCGTCGCCGCGGCGCTCCTTCGTTGCGCGATCCGAACGTGCACGGAGATCAATTTGTAGAAGTGCAGGTAGTTTTGCCGAAAGTTATTTCGGAAGAGACGAAAGAGTTGCTCAGAAAGTACGCGCAGATGAACGGCGAGAATCCGAGAGTGGCGATGGGACTGGAATAACATTGCCGATTTCCGATTTTCAATTGCCGATTGGTCGGAATCAGGCGGCTTGCGTGACAACTGGCAATTAGCAATGGGCAATCGGAAATGAATAAGCGGGCCAAAACCTTTACGATCAGCGCCGTGGCGGAACAATTCGAGATCCATCCGCAGACGCTCAGACTTTATGAACGCGAAGGCTTGCTCAAACCTTCTCGATCTGAGGGGAACACGCGTCTTTACACGGACACCGATCTCGAGCGCCTCGAAATCATCCTCTCACTAACACGAGACCTCGGCGTTAATCTCGCCGGCGTGGAAATCATCCTCAACATGCGCGAGAAAATGGATGCCATGCAGCGCGAGTTCGAACGCTTCTTCCAATATCTGCAAACGCACGCCGAAGAGTTTTCTCACTTCACCGAACCGCCACCGCCGGAAGCCGGCGCGCTGGTCCCGATAAACAGGATCACTCGCTCGGTCACTACCAAACGCCGAAGTGGCGGTATCCGGCGCTAGGTGGTGAGATATTTCTTTACCTTCAGCTCAAGGAGAGATTAGATCCTCAAATGTAAGTTCGTATCCCGAGCCCTGGCGCGGCACATGCAACACGCTCCTTGCGAGAGCAAGAAAATATTTCGATCGAAGCAGACGATCCTTGATGTCTTCTCCGAGGAGGCTGGTCTGGACATAGTCGCGTTCGGCGAAAATGCCGATCTCATTGAAATCTATGGAGTCCACCGTGGCGTGAAGATCTGTGGATCTCTCCTTGCCGTCGACTACTGTCATCGTGATCACCCTCATGGTAGGACCAGAAGGTTTCGTTTTGCCATCAGCCTTAGGGTCGACTCGATTGGCTGTCTTGAGGGCCTCCGAAAGAATATCAAAACCTCGATTCTGATCGCTTAGGACGAATTCCTTGGCTATGAACAGAAGCGCTGCGACTTTGGCCGGGGTGTTGTCACACTTCGCGGCGATCGAATAGGCCTCGGAAAGCAAGTTAGCAGCTTCTGTGCGATCTGTTCGCGAGGAAAGCCGGCCGGCTATCTCGGCGAGCCATCTGGCCCGTCCGGCAACGTCATTCAGTTTCAACGCTAGTTTCCTAGCATCATCATTGGACCCCCCACTAAACGCCTTCTGCAGCAGGACCAAATAGACATCGTCTTCCGATTGAGCGCGCATCTCGGCGGCGTCGATTTTCCGGGCAAATTCCAGTGCCTGTTCCGGGTCGCGACGCATCAATTGAATCACCAGGTTGCGAAAGAGAAAATCCCGCGTCGAGGCATTCTTTTCTTGCTCCGCCCGGTGAATGCGCGACTCGATGTCGGAATCGTTTCCATCGATCAGGTTAGACTTTTGTTGAGCCAGCGATGCAAGCATTTCTGCTTGCTGGCGTTGGTCTCCCGTTAGCTCCTGAGCCAGTTCGCCGACATTACTTCGCAACAGCACCAGTTTGTCTGGTGAGTTGAACGCTACGATTGGCAAGGCCCGGCTAATTAGAAAGCTATAGAGATTTCCCGTTGAGGCTTGTTCGTCAGCATCACGAACGCTCGCGTTCCTAAAGCGCGTTGCCTGCGCAATGGCTGCATCAACGAAGTATTGAATAATAAGGCCAACATCCGGAGGCGATGCATCGGGGACAGGCCTTCCATCCGAAAAAAACTCGTAGTTCGCCAGCGACAACAGCGCCGAGTCGTACCTTAAGCCATTGCCTCTCATCGATAACAACGCCTGCCGAAAAAGTACGTCGCTGAGTGCTTTGTCTCTATTTCGCAGAGCCATCAACAGAGGGCTGAAAGCCGATGGGATGCTTTCGGCTGACAGCGACAGCAATCCGAGGCGCTGCGCCTCTTTTGGGTCTTGGAAAACCAAACCCACTGCCATTTCAGCCAACAACTCCGCCCGCTCCGGCGACATCCTCGGGCCTTTATTAGAATTCGTTTCGTCGGACTTGATGTCGTTCTCGAAATCCTGAAGCCAGGCTTCCGCGCTTTTACGATCATACAGACCGTAGCGCTTCAAAATCGTTTTGATGGCAGAGGCCTGGCGCCGTGACTCTTTGACCGCCTCACTTTTCGCTTTGGGATCGATCGAGGAAGAGTCATTCGGCGATTGCTGCCGTACGGTGTCGAATGCGAGCCGGAAGATTGAACGGGCCGCTGGTTCATCAAACCGCCAGAGCACGTCCGCGACCTCTGACTGAAGTAGAGCGGCGGCAGGTTTGTCCGACTCGCCCTTGAGTTCATTCACTATTCCGAACAACTGTGTGATGACTTCCTCTGTATTGGGCTCACCTCTTGCATCTGCAACCGGAGCTTTGGCGCTATTCTTCTTGGCTTGCGGCTGGGAAACGGCTCCTTGATAACAACAGATCAGAAGCACAAATGCGCACATGCCTCGAAAGCGATTACCAATGATCGAGTTTGATAGAGCTCTTATAGCGAAAGCTTTTTTCATTTGCCTGAGACCTCCCATCAATCACCGGGGCCCAGGGGCGGATACGCGCTCGCGCAAGCCCTTGAGGTTATCCATTGCGTTTTGCTTCTTAGGATCATAACGTCGGATGCCGTTCCAACGTCCCATCACCCGACCGCTTGGCGTGACCGAGACATACTGCGGTACAAGTTGTACTCTAAACGACGTGATGGCCTGTCCGCGCTGATCGCAAAGTACAGGCAAATCTTTTAAGTCGTGCGCATTGAGGTAGCTTTCAACACGAGACTGATCGTTATCCAAAAAGATCAAATAGAAAGCCACGCTGTTCTCGTGAAGTTCCTTATCTAGTTCCTTCCAGAAAGGTTGATCTTCCTTGCAGCCAGAGCACTCTGTCCAAACAAGTGCACAGACGATATATTTTTGTTTTACCGTGTTTAGATTTACATAGTCATTCTGCAGGCTTGGCAATGTCGGCAGGCTCACCTGTTCTCCTTCGGAAAGCCCGGGGATATCATCAAGCGATCTTCCAAACTGAGAAACTCCCTTGGTTTCCGCACCTCTCCATCTTTGGATACCTAGCATGGTCGCCACCGCAGCAATAGCGAACAGAGTTAATACCAAACTGATTCGCACCCATGTCTTTTGTGGATGGCCGGTCATAGTATTCTAGTCGATTGAATTGTGATGGGCGACGCGTGCGAGGTCGTGCGCCCATCAAGTCTGATCCAAGGTTACTCAGCGATGTTCGGATCTCTAGAGCCTCCCTCGGTATAGTAGCAAGTGGCGCCACTGGGCCAACAAGCAAGAGGAGCCACTCCATCGAACGAGCAGGTAAAGGTCACATCGCAACCGGCATAGTAGTAATTGCCTATACGATCGGCGCAATAGCCAAGGCAGCCTGCTCTTGCCGGAACTGCCAAAGACACGAAAGCCGCGAAAATGACTCCGCCAAAAACCGATAAGATTGATTTTTTGATCATGTGAGTTTCTCCAGGATTAGGGTTTACTCCGTTCGCGTGAAGCAAACAGTGTTTCGTTGAGGATAAGGCGGATGCGGCCATTCAACCCGCCGGGAAATGTTTTAGGCACTAGCGAGTTGATAGAAAGCCGTCTGCCCGCACCAAAGGAACTGAAAGCCGTTCAAAACGCTTCGAGGTCCTACTGCCGACCAAAATGGCTGTCAACGAATTTCGCAACTTGCTTTGCTATTGGTCTAATTAGATTCGTTACGGCACTTAGCAAATTTTTTGCACGCTGCGTTCTTGTGTCAGCAGCCGTGACCATCAACCGCATCAATCTGTTCGGTCCACCACCAACCGTCTACGCACGGTCGCTCGTTACCTGTGATCCGTGGTACGCAAAAGACCCGTCGATATTTCCGCGCGCTAGCAAGATTCAACGGTAAAATGGGTAGTTGACAAGGGAAGTTCTGATGCTAAAGTGTGCCGCCTAAGATTCGTTCGATTCTCTGCGAATCTGATTTTTATCGATCATGCTCACTCTCATGCATATCGGTATAGTCCGCTTCTTACTAGCCTTGACGATCGTTTGGATGGGCACCGTGCCCCGGCCGTCCCTCGCACAGGATCTCGATAGGGTGTCGATCAGCGGAAGGGTGACTGATCAAAATGGAGCAGTCATTCCCGGAACGATGGTCACGACCAAGCTGTTGGCGACGAAAGTCATGCGCACTGCGGTTGCCGACGGCGATGGTCACTACACGATAATTCAACTTGAGCCGGGTAGTTACGATGTCAGGGCGTCGTTTGCGAACTTCGCCGCGGAAGAAAAGACCGGCGTCGTCACCATCGCCGGCCAGAATGTTCAGCTTGATTTCATCTTGAAGCCGGCAACGGTCACGGCGCAGGCCGTCGTCGTCAGTACGACGGAAGCAGCCCAGGTCGACACGACCCGCACCGTCGTCGGGGGCACCATCACGGCTAAAGAGATCGAAGGGCTGCCGGTGAACACACGATCGCCGCTGGATTTGATTTTCACTTTGGGTGGCGTTAGTGAGGAGCCTCTTACGACTCGCAATCTGGCTCAGGATCGCACCAGCGCACGCAGCACGCCGGAAGAAGCGGGAATCTTTTCGCTTTCCGGCGGTCCGGCCTACTCGAACAACATCACCATTGACGGACTGGACAATAATGATGACCGCGCGGCGCGCGAGCGCTTTACTCCATCAATCGAAGCCGTCGAAGAAATTCAGATAATTCGGAACCAGTTCGCAGCTGAGTACGGCCGCGCTTCAGGCGGGCGCGTCAATCTGCGCACGCGCGGCGGATCGAATCGATTTCATGGCCGCGCATATTATTTCTTCCGCGACGAATCGATGGACGCCAATACCTGGAAGAATAATTCGCTCGGGACCGGGCGGCTGCCATTGCAGGAGCATGATCCCGGTTTCACCTTTAGCGGGCCACTCGTTGTTCCGAAAATTTATCGCGGACGGGATCGCACTTTCTTTTTCACTTCATACGAGTACGACACTTTTCTGGACTCGACTTTGATCGACGCGCTGATTCCGGTAGATAAGAATCCGCTATTTCCATTGCCGGCGCCGACGAACGTCTCCGCCCGGCGTGATGAGACCATTCCTTCAGGCTCGCCTGCCCTGAAAGCCATAAACGGGATCGCACCTTTTCGCGGCTTTGTTAACACGCCGCAACGCAACCATATTCTTACGGCCCGCGTAGATCACAAATTCAGCGACCTGCACAACGGAAGTTTTCTTTTTCAATTGGGCCGGCTTAACAACCTGCGCCAGTTTGGCGGAGGAAATCGGCTGGCTGAGGCCCTGATTGGCAAGACCCGAAACACCGAGGCGATTGCGTACTCCGACAGTTATGTGTTCTCCGCCAGGGCGGTCGCCGAAACTCGTTTTCAGTTCTCGCGTTTGACGCCGGCGGTCGAAGCAACCGGAGGAACAACCAGGCCGGTGGTGCTGGTGAGTATCAAAGACTCGCTGAACTTAAATTCGGGTACACTGGCCAGCGGCACTTCAACGAGCAGCGCAAGCGGCCGGCGCGAGACGCGTTTTCAAATTCAGGAGATCCTTTCGTACCTTCGCGGCGCGCATTCAATGAAATTCGGCGCCGACGTCCAGCACGTAAAATCAACTTTAATTGACCTTAGCGACACCTCGGGCACGTGGAGCTTCGACAGTGCGGGTGATTTTCTCGCGAGTATTCCCAGCCGTTTTCGCCAGAATTTTCAGACTACTTCCACCCAGCGGAATACCTATCTCGGCTTGTTCGCGCAGGACGAATGGCGGTTTCGGTCAAACTTGATGCTCAGTTATGGCTTGCGCTGGGAAGATGAAAGCATCGTGCGTGATCTTAACAACTTCGGGCCGCGCATCGCTCTCGCTTACGATCCGTTCAAATCCGGCAAGACCGTCATTCGCGGCGGCGCCGGAATGTTTTATAACCGGGCGCTGTTGCGCACCATCGATGATTTCACGCTCGGCGCGCACCAGCTTTTCTTCGACACAGACTGGCTGACAGACGCGATTACTCACCGGGCATTAAACGAAGCGCAGCGTCGAGCGTTCATCGCGGCGAATCTCCACTTTCCGCAAACGCTCACCTCTGATTCATCATTGGTGAGACAGCTTGGGGTGTTGAACTCAGGATTCTCGCGCCGCCTCGATCCTCATCTGCGCGTTCCTGAAAGTTATCAGGCCAATATCGGTTTGGAGCGGCAAATCGGACACGACTTTGTCTTCGAGGCAAACTATACCTGGAATCGCGGCATACATTTGTGGCGCGAATTCAACGTGAACGCGCCGCGCCTGCCGGCCGGTTTCAAAAACTTTACCGAGTATCTGGCGTCTCGCGACTTTGCCAATTTCCTCGTCGTTCCCGGCGGAACACGGCCAATCTTCAACAGCTCGAATTCCGGTGACCTGGTGCGCTTTGTGCTCGGTTTTGCCGACCCGGCGCATTCGACTGATCCGAACGCGATCGGTCACGTGACTGAATTGGGTGTGGGCATTTCAGTGATTAGTCTCAACAGTGTGTCGTCCAACAGCTCGTTGAACGCCGCGCTCGCCGCTCTTAATAATCTGCGTCCCGATCCTTCGAGAACCGAAATTGAGCAGCTGATTCCGGCCGGCAATAGTTTCTATCACGGACTCACTTTGGAACTGCGGCAGCGGTTTCACGGCGCAAAGAATGGCGCCGGATTTTCTTTTCGCGCGGTGTACACGCTTTCACATTTGATCGATGACGGCATCGTTAATACCTCAGATGCCTTAATACCGGGAGACTTCCGACGCGAGCGCTCGCGCAGTCTCCTGGATCGCCGTCATCGCTTTGCGCTCTCTGGAACGTTTGATACACCACGGAGGTTGGGTCACCTGCGCTTCGCCCCGATTCTGCGGCTAGCTTCGGGCGCGCCCTTCAATATTGGTTTAGGCGGCGACGATCGCAACCTGGACGATATCAGCAATGACCGGCCGAATTTTTCCGGTGACGTGAATACTTTGAGGTGGCGAGAGCCCGGCCAACCGATCGACGCATCGATTCTCGGTCAGTTCTCGTTGCCGGCGATCGGCCAATCAGGAAACCTGCCGCGCAATGCCGGCGCTGGTCCCGGCCAGTTCCTTCTCGATCTCAACATATCGCGGGAATTCAGATTGAGTGAACGAGTGCGCCTGCGTCCGGTAATTGAATTCGATAACGTGCTCAACAAGATGGTTTTCAGCTTTGGCAGCGAATTCATCGACTTCAGCGCTTTCTCGCCGTCTGCTTCGCCGACTTCAGCTCAAAATTTTGTGGACAACTTCCTGGTGCCTTTACGCACAGTGCGCCCGCGGCAGATACGGGTGGGCATGCGTCTGGACTTTTAGTTAACACCTTCGCGATTCTCCTTCGGATCCTGCGGCAATAATGTCAGCTACGACTTATTCCGCAATTGCACGCCGACCAACCGTGCCGGATAGATTCCAAAATTTTCTACGTCTACCTGGTTCTTGTTTTTGGAATCGAAATGGATGCGCGCGGCCGGAATTAATGTCCCTTCACCTTTTCCATTGCTGTCGATGATCAGTTCAATATAAGTGAATGGATAATCTTCTGAGCGCGTCCCATAGCGAAGTTCATACATATTCAACCAACGCTCAAAAACCGCCACAATTCGTCGACGACCGTCACCCAGATTTCGCTCGTGGACAAAATTTAGATCGCGACCCGTCTGGCCTTCGAGCGCAAAGTAGCCAAGCCGCTCTTTGTGAATGGCGTTCAGCAATGCGTCTTGTCCCTGCTCTCGCAGGATCAATGCATCTCTTCTGGCCTGGTTGGTGGCGGTGAACCTCTCGATCACCAGCGTGAATGAACGGGTCACAGCGCCAAACTGTCCGCCAATGCCAACAACACTTCCGGTATATTCCTGCCTACCCGACGAAACCTGAGCGAGTGTGCTTGAACCCATTACTAAACTAGTCAGCAAGCAACAAAACACCAATAGCAAGCAAGTGATTAGCTTTCTTCTCATTTCTATTCTCCCAAATCCAATCTCGTCACTTAGCGCCCCAATGGTGCGCCACGTCACAGGCACCTGCAAGCGAGTTTTGATTATCGGTGATGTTTTCGGGCGAATGCTTCGACTGCATCGCTGGCGGCTCGCGGTACCTCGGGCTCAGGAGAATTACTTATTTTAATTTCACATTTGGGTCTTACTTAGTGCTTTTTACGGTTCACGACTCACTGATTTGTTCGTTGATGGTTTAGGATTATCCCAAAGGAGCAATCATGAAATACAGACTACTGGGCCGAACCGGGATTAAGGTTTCCGAACTCTGCCTGGGGACGATGACCTTTGGCGAAAACTTTTTCAACATCGGCGTGGTTGATCAAACCGGCGCCAGTGCAATGGTCGCGCGCTCGCTCGAAGTGGGAATCAATTTTTTCGACACGGCGGATGTTTATTCATATGGAGAATCAGAAACGATCACGGGAAAGGCCCTGAAAGATTCAGGAGTCGCGCGTGACAAAGTGATCATCGCGACGAAGGTGCGCGGCGCGATGAGCGAAGCATCGACAGCCGGCACTGGCGACGTGAACAACGTCGGCCTCTCGCGACAGCACATCTTCGCTTCGATCGAGCAAAGCCTGCGCCGGCTGGATACTGATTACGTCGATCTTTATCAAGTCCACGGCTGGGACTTGCTTACGCCGGTGGAAGAGACACTGCGCGCGCTCGATGACCTCGTGCGCCAGGGCAAAGTCCGTTACCTTGGTTGTTCAAATTGGTCGGCGCGACATTTGATGAAAGCCCTGGTGCTGTCCCATGCGAAAGAGTGGGCGGGATTTGTGTCGCTGCAAGCTTATTACTCTCTGGCGGGACGCGATCTCGAGCATGAACTCTTGCCGCTTTGTCGTGAAGAAGGTCTGGGAGTGCTGCCCTGGTCGCCACTGTCCGGCGGTTTTCTGTCCGGCAAATACCGGCGCAACAATCCTAATCCGGAGGGCGCGCGGCGAACCGGTTTCGATTTTCCCCCGATTGACGAAGAACGAGGTTTTGACGCAGTCGATGCCCTCGAAGCGATTGCGAAAAAGAAAGGCGCCGGTATCGCGCAGGTTGCCCTCGCCTGGTTACTCGCACAGCAGGGTGTTACTTCGATCATCGTCGGCGCCAACAAGATGTCGCAGCTGGAAGACAATTTGAAATCGGCAAACCTGGAGTTGACGGCGGAAGAAGTCGAACAGCTTTCGCGCTCGACGGCCCCGCGAGCGATTTATCCGCAATGGATGATTGAGCGGCAAAACGCGGGACGAGCGGAACCGGTAGCCAGTAAACAGGAGGCAGTCGGGGGCCATCGTTGAGAGATCAAATAGTCGGTCGTGTGTGGCACTATCCCGGGCGAGAAGCAACGGTTTCAACTTTCAGGTGAAGGCGGAAATATAATTGGCAGGCCGAACAGTACTTCGCGCAGGAGCGTCGGCACCTTCGCCCGCGCGTCAGTAGCCCAACCGTAAAGGCCCCGGTTCGTTTACGCGACTTCACTAGTACTGCCAATTCACATTCACGTATCCGGTGCCGCTGGTTGGCACGGTGTACTGATGATTGTTGCCGGCCTCCCAGGTTACCGCGCCGCTAGCAGCAATCTTTATGAACTTGAATTGGATAGTTTGCCCAGCCGGCACGCTCGCGTTCAGGAACCAGTTCGGATAGTTGGGCGGGAGCATTGGTCCGACCGCGCCGTCCCACGTCGTGCTCCAGGTGCCCAGTTCTACGGTGTTGCCGGTAAGAAAGATATAGTCACCCGTCTGCGTGGGCGTTGCGTTGTAAACCGTGAAGGTGACCGGAATCAGTTTCGCGGTTAGCACGGTGTACTGAATAGAGTTCGAAACCTGACTCGCCGAATTGGTTACCGTGACATTGTAGACACCGTTAGTCACCGACGGTGTGGTGCAGACGATTTGCGTCGGCGTCCACGAGTTGATGGTGGCGGAGGTCGTGCCGAACTTCACACTTCCCGCGTTCGAGCCAAAGTTGCGGCCGGCGATCGTGACCTTTACTCCGGACTGTCCTGAGGTGGGCCCAATCGAGCCAACCTCGGGCGGGGCTGAGCCTTCAGTGAACTGCCAAACGGAGACGGTGTGCGCAGGCAGCGTAAAATTCGTGACCGGATTATTTCCTCCCGATCCTGATGTAACGGTGATCGAAAGACCGCCAAGCAAACTGTTGAGATAATCCGTGTAGGTCCCCGCGGGAAGCGCAGTGTTAAGCCCACTGATCGAATATGACGAGTTGTCATTCTTGTTGATGGCGACCAGTGCGACGCTGCCAAAGAACTTTCGCTCATAAATATAAACGTCGTTATTGATCCAGCGTTGGCTCATCGATCCGTAAGAAACTGCCGGATTGTTGTGACGCAGAGTAGACAGCTGACCCACGAGTTTGTACGCAGTTGTCGTCGTATCCCAGCTCTGCATCATCGGCCGGTTGTACGGGTCTGTCCCGCCATTTGTATCGTTGTGAAGGTATTGTTCCGTGCCGTAGTAGATGCAGGGAATGCCGCGGCTGGTGAGCGTGAACCCCAGCGCTTCGTGCAGGCGATTGTTGTTATTGTCGATAGTCAGGAACCTCGCCATGTCGTGATTGTCGATAAACGTCACCAGGTCTTCTTTCCAGGTAAAGTTGCCGGCCTCCTGCGAGATCACGCCGTCAATTTCCGAAAATCCATTGTTAGTCGAGCCAAACACATCGCGAATCGCGGTGTTGAGTGGAAAGTCGAGTAGCGAGATCCCGCTCTTGTTCGCGAATTTGTACGAGTCGTGATAGAGCGGGTCGGAAGTATTGCCTTGATACCATTCGCCGAAGAGGAAGCTGTCCCCATAAGTGTAAATCGAATTGGCAAAGCTGTACTCCCAGCCCCAGGTCGCATGTTTGACTGCATCAACGCGAAAACCGTCGACGCCGTGTTGCTGAAATTGTTGGGCCGCCGCTTTGAGATAACCGTCGATTGTTGCGTTCTCCTGGTTGAGATCGGCGAGATCGAAAAGCGCGTAGTACTGCAACTGGTAACGGTCGTTCCAATCGGAGATATTTCCGTTGTGGTGATAGTAACCGTTGGTGTCGTTAGTGTAGTTACCCATGAAGCTTGCGTTGTCGTACAGCGCGCCGTACTCGCCGGCATTGTCCTGCGTCGAATGGTTCGGAGCAAAATCGACAATGACTTTGATTCCGTTCTGGTGGGCCGCTGTGACCAGACTATCGAAATCGGTCCAAGTGTTACTCGTGTTGCCGAAGTGTTCCTCGACCCGCTTGAAATCACGACCCTGGTAGCCATGGTACGAAGCGGTCGGATTGCCCTGCCCGTCAGGGATGTTGGTGTTGAGGTTATCAACAGGCGGCGAGACCCAGATCACGGTTACGCCCAGGCCGGCGAGATACGACATCTTCTGCTGGATGCCGGCCAGATCGCCGCCCCAGTAAAGACGCCAATTGGTTTTGGTGGCATCGTAAAGACCCGAGCTTTGCGACGGATTGTTATTCGAAGTGTCGCCGTCAAAAAAGCGGTCAGTCATGATCTGATAGATAACTTCGCGCTTAAAATCAGCAGCGCGAGCGTTGTTGAAAGGAGAGAACGCAATCGAAACAAGAATTGAGATTAACAAGAGATACCTGGTGAGTTTTCGCATGACAACCTCCGGACGCGCGTTGGGATACGTATGGGAGAGTGGATTATATAGCAAGTTGAGCATCAAGGACATGCAAATGCCGTGGATGGCCGTGATTAGTCGCACGACCCAGCGGATGCAGAGTTAACGCGTGAGAATGCCCGAAGCGGCTTCACGGAGATCGAGTAGCAGAACGCAGGCCGTGTAGAAGAAGTAGGCACTAAGCAGGCGGGAGCAGGCAGCAAGAGATGGGAATCCGCGTAGCGGACGAACTTGGAGTGACCTCATCAAATAATAGAAAGAAATAAGGAGCGCGGCGCGTGTAACGGCATCGCATTAACTCTGGTGCGGTGCGAGAGTTATCACGTCGTTATCGAACTGAAATAAGGTTGCAAGTCATTGATTTGTTTCCCCTGCCAGTTCTTGTCAGAATACGTTGCACTCGCGAGATTTTTGAATCCCTGCTTTCATGAACTATATGAATTAACTTTCTAACAATCGTCCAGCGTCGCAATTACACTGCAGCGAGAACTGAGCACGGTATGGAAAAACTGATAAGGATATTGAAAAATAGTGATAGTTGATATTGGACGCTATCCAGACGATCGCTCTCCAGATGTTTTGATAATCGGCGCCGGCATAGCAGGTCTTGCGGCGGCGCGCGATCTCGCCGCCGCTGGACGTCCAGTTACCATGTTGGAAGCTCGCGATCGCGTCGGCGGCCGTATTTTTACTCACCGGGATTCTGCTTCACCAATCCCAGTCGAACTCGGTGCTGAGTTTGTTCACGGCGAATCACCGGAACTCTGGAAAATTGCAGACAAACTGCCGGCGAGACCTTATGAAGTGACGGAGCATCACTGGTATTTCGAGAATCGCAGGCTCAGCACGTCAAGTGACTACTGGGAAAAAATCGAAAGCTTGATGCGGCGGATGAAATCTGCGAAGACTGATCAATCTTTCAAAGATTTCCTGGATTCTCAGCCTGATGATCAAGAGACGCAACGCGCAAAAGCAATGGCCGTCAGCTACGTCGAGGGATTTGAGGCGGCCAACATTGAACGGATTGGCATCCAGGGGTTGACCAGGGAAAATGAAGCCTCAGCCGAGATCGATGGTGACAAATCATTCCGGTTTCTTACTGGCTATGATTCACTCGCGCACGCGCTCCGAGTTGAAGCTGAAGCGCGCGGCGCAATCATTCACTTCAATGCACGCGTCAAAGAAATAAACTGGGCGAGCGGTGACATCAAAATTATCTGCGAACGTGCAGGCAGCGTTGACGATGGGAGCGCTAACAACCCGGCCACCTCAGTTGAACCATTAAGGTTCATCGCGCCTGCGGTATTGATAACGTTACCGCTCGGCATCCTTCAGACGGCTCCCGAAAAAGCTGGGGCTGTACGCTTCACACCTGAACTGCCGGTGGCCAAGCGGAGGGCAATCGACGTTCTTGCCATGGGTAACGTCGTCAAGATTGTGATGTGCTTTCGCGACCGCTTTTGGGAAGAAGTGAAGCTTTCGGACCAGGAAAACAAGACGGCGAACTTTGCCGATTTCGCCTTCATGCATTGTCCTGATGCTCCGTTTCCGACCTGGTGGACCCAGTTACCAGTTCGCGCTCCGGTATTGGTGGGGTGGGTTGGCGGACCCAGGGCGGAACGTTTGCTCCCGCGACGCGATGCCGATCAAGTAGTGAGTACGTCGAATGCAGAGGGTGGTAAGACGACGCAGGTTGAATCGAATTCGCCTATCGTAAACGAAGCAATCACTTCGTTAATGCATATCTTCAACTTGTCGCCGGACGCCATCCGCAGTCAGCTGCAGGCCGCGTACTTTCATGACTGGCGCGACGACGCTTATGCGCGCGGAGCTTACAGTTACGTTCCCGTTGACGGTCTTAAAGCTCAGGAACTTCTTTCACAACCGTTGAACAACAAGTTATTTTTCGCTGGCGAAGCTACTGCCGTTGGCCACGTAGGCACGGTTCACGGCGCCATCAAAAGCGGCCAGCGCGCCGCCAAAGAAATTATCATGGCTGTTGTCTGACCAGCGGGGCCCAGCCTCTACTCTCTTGAGGAAATCGTGTAGTCAAACGGAGCAACCCATGAATGGCCGACATTTTCTTCACGCGGCAGACTGGAACCCGGTAATCGACTATCAGGCGAGTGACGAAATGCATCGACTGCCCGGCCGGACTGACTTGACTGCTCTGTAAATCGGTCGTTAAGGTCCGGTTACGTTAACCACTGCGGTAGCTGTGGACCCTGAGGAAGTTCCGGCCTGCGTGGTGACCATGAAGTTTACTCCATTGCGCGGCCCTTTCACGGGAGCGTCATCGTTGACAAGGAAAGCTTCCAGTACTGACGCGCCCTTGTTAGATGTAACGTGCATCGTGTAGATACCAGCAGGTCCTTCGGTAACGGTACCGCTCACCCCAGTGGTGATTAGCTGAAAGTAAACATACATCGCGCCATTGCATTGGCCCTGATAAGGATTAGCCGAATCCGCTTCGCACCAGATCCAAAACCCAACCGGACTGGCCCAGTCACCTTCACCGGCGAAACCAACGCCACTAAAAATGACCTGTTCAGAATGTCTGGACGCCTGCGCATTTGCAGTCGTGCCGCTAAGCGCGACGACGAACAGCACGATTATTGGCGCGATGAGCGCCGCAACACTGCGAGAAATGTTCTTCCTGGTCACGATCATGATCTCTCCTCCCAATAAATGCTCTAGACTTAAACTCAAGGCAAGCAAATGAGCTAACAAGTTAGATACGAATTGAGCTGAGCTTTAACTCAGCCACGATCCCACCAATGGGCACTTCGAAGTTACAGCTGCTTCGCAACACGCTTCTAACTTGGCTTAAGCAAGCTGACTCACTTAGAAGAAGCACTCCAAAACGGGGGAATTGCGCCCAGCTTCTACTATGGGTCCCGCTAAAAGTCAATCTTTTTCCACGACAGCAGAACCCGCCATCTTAACCGCTCCTCTTGTATCGATGACAAAGAGGAAAACGTCGAACAAGTTTATATCGGTTTGGGTTGTCTGCTGATTGAATCAGAAGGCAATTGCGTTTTCCAAAAATCAATCCACCAGTACACGCGCGTTCAGCGCTTCAGCTCGTTCGAGCGCCGAGAGCAAACGCAGGAACTGAACATAGTTGCGGCTGCGCGCGTGCAGGCGGGAGGTTTCGGATTCAGTTAAGTCGTTGCGCAAAAGTAAATCAAGAAAATCGTAGTAGTCTGCCGTCGCCGTAAAAGGAAACTCACGCGTGTAGCTGGTGGCTTCCGAATCTTCCGAGCGGAACCCGGCGATCGCATCAAAAATATTGTCGGTTGTCAGGCGCGAGCCTTCGCGCGTCAAGCTGATCGGCAGGCGCAACTCAAAAAACCTCAATCCCCCGGCGGTCGTCACGCGCCGCAGTTCCTTGGTCGCTTCACCATCAAACGGCGATTCCGGATCAACCAGGATGCGAAGCAGCCGAGGCTGGTCGCTCTGGTCCAGGGTATCGAGCGCCAATTGAACGCGGTCGGCAAGAAACTTCTCGAACTGGGCCTCAATTGGATAACTGATTCGACCCAGGCAGCCGACCGCCTCGCCTTCGCCCGCGATATCTTCCGGCAGGCATGCGGGGCAAGTCGAACAAACCGCGGTTTCATTCTGCAGTAACTCGACCTCGGCGCCGGCATCTTCTACCCACTTAATTTTGTCGGCGCTGGGCGCGCTTTGATCTCCGGTTGTCAGGATGGTGTGAAGGTTGCCGAGCCGCCCCCATTCGCGCAGATGCTTTTCGGAATAGCGCGCGCGTAAAACGCATGGATGCTGAACTCCAAATTCCAGGGACATGGTTTCAGAAGCGTTTGTAATGTCTTCGCCAGCGCCCCTCACCGCTGCTTTCCGAGAATATAACACTCGTTGTTTGGTGATCAGCAGTCGCGAGCCCAAGGGCCTGGGTTTACTTACGAAACAGCTCATTCAATTCATCAAAGGGGGTCACCGAGCCAAAAGAGTTGAATGAGCCTTTCGATTGAATTTCTTTCGCCGTGCGAATGAAGCCGGTCCAGGCGGCGCGAGCCAGTGCGCCCCCGACTGAGATACGCCGCACGCCAAGCTCTGCGAGTTGCGAAACGGTGAGATTGCAGTTGTTCGTTGAAACCAACACGTTGACGGGTTTTGGCGAGACTGCCTTAACAATCGACGCGATCTCATCCGGCTTGCTGACCCCGGGAGCGTACAAACAATCAGCCCCGGCGCCGGCAAACGCCACGAGGCGATCGAGCGATGTACGCAGCGGGTTTGGATCGCCGACCAGCCATGCTTCGCAGCGGGCGGTAAGGACTGGAGACGCTTTTGAATCATCAATCGCCGCACGGGCAGACTTGATACGTTCAACTGCCAAATCAAAATCGTAAAGCGGCTGATCGGTTTTGCCGGTTGAATCTTCAATTGATAATCCCGCGATGCCTGTCTTGATGCACTGCTTTACATTCGCCGCGACCGCTTCAGGTTCGTCAGCATATCCATTTTGAAAATCCGCATTCACCGGCAAAGAGGTTGCCGACGCAATCTCGCGGAAATGTTCAAGCATCATGTCCCGCGAAACGAAAGACGGCCCGTCAGCCATTCCTTTGGAAAACGCAAACCCCGCCGAAGTTGTGGCGAGCGCTTTGAACCCAAGATGTTCGAGATAGATTGTCGATCCGGCGTCCCATGGATTGGGAAGGACAAAGCAACCCGACTCGTGCAACTCTCGAAATTGATCTATGGCGGAAGATTGTTTGTCATTCATGCGGAAAATATTAACATTAGGATGTTTCAATGACAGTTCTCGAAACAGAACGGCTAATTCTCAGCCGGCTGACGTGCGACGATGCCGAGTTCATATTGCGACTCCTGAACGAACCTTCGTTCATCCGCTATATCGGCGACAAAAACGTGCGGACTCTTGACGAGGCACGTAACTACGTCTTGACCGGACCGATCGCCAGCTACGAATGCAATGGGTTTGGATTGTACAAGGTTGAGTTAAGGGAGAAGAGAACTCCGATTGGGATTAGCGGTCTGGTCAAGCGTGATACTTTGCCTGATGTGGATATCGGTTTTGCCTTCCTGCCGGAATACTGGTCGCAGGGTTACGCGTACGAATCTGCGGCGGCGGTGATGAAGTATGCCCACGAGGTGCTGGGTCTGGAGCGGGTTCTGGCGATTACTTCGCCGGACAATGACGCTTCGGCGAAACTGCTCGGGAAGATCGGTTTGAGATTCGAACGCATGATCAGATTGGCGGACGACGCGCCGGAGATAAAGTTATTTACCTCGGCAGCGTCAAATCAGGAACTCGAGCCATGAAGAACCGAGCGGCGAAGATGGAGAAAGGAGAGCAGCAGATCGAGCGGGTGCGCCGCATCTGTCTGGCGCTGCCTGAGACCTGGGAAAAGATTTCGCACGGCGAACCAACGTGGTTCGTCAAGAAAAAAGTCTTCGCGATGTTTTCAAACCATCATCACCACGATGGGCACATCGCGGTCACCGTGCCCGCGGCGATCGGAATTCAAGAGATGCTGGTTAAGAAAGCGCCGAAGAAATTTTATCGACCGCCCTACGTGGGCGTGCGCGGCTGGGTAGGGATTGAGGTTGATCAGGTGAGCGACAAAGAACTCGCCGTACATCTCCGGGAAGCCTGGCTATTAATTGCGCCGAAGAAATTGCACCCGTTGCTCGAATCCGCGCCCTAAGTTTCTTTCCGCTACTCAAATCCCATCGGTCGGATCACGCGTCAGTAGTCTTACGAGCGCACCGGAACGAGATCCGGGCCGGCGAGCAGTGATTGATGGCTTCTCCTGGAATAAAGTCGGAAAGAGTAAGGGACTCCTAAAGTCCACAGTTCCTTTAAAAAAGGCGAGCAGATTATTCACGTGAAATTAGGTTGGGTCAAGATTCTGCCAGACTGAACAGAGCATTGAAGATCGTTACTGTAATTGGCATACTCTCACGCCAAAGGAAGGCGCCGTTGAGGGAACCGGAGCGGGTCAAAAACAATCGAATCACTGTTCGTGATGGAATTCACCTATCGAGCCTTCGCCCGGAAGACAAGGCGGCGTTGCTGGAACATCTTCACTCGAGAGATGTCTATCAGACCACGTTGAACATTCCCTATCCATATCTGGAAGGTCACGCCGATTCCTGGATCCAAAAAAGAACTGAACATACCCGGAACTGCGGCAAAGAAGTGACGTTTGCGATTCGCACCGAAGACGGCAAACTGATTGGAATTGTCAGCGCGGATAACCTCGAACCGGGCACCTCCCACCGCGCGGAAATCGGTTACTGGCTCGCGAAACCATTCTGGGGAAAAGGCATCATGACAGATGTTGTTAAAGCTTACGTCGAATATGCGTTTCGAGAATTGCAGGTGGTCCGTCTAACGGCTCATGTTTTTGAACTGAATGCGAGTTCCGCGCGAGTGCTGGAAAAAAATGGATTCAAACTCGAGGGGCGGTTCCGGCAGCACCTTATGAAAGACGGCGAACTCCTTGATGCGCGCTTTTATGGATTGCTGAAAGAGGAGCTGCCAGTACGGAACCGTTCGCGGTAGCGAACGGGCCGAGTGGCCGCAGGCGAATTCAACCATCCGGAAAACAAACCATGATCACTTACGTCGCCTTTCTGCGGGCCATCAACGTTGGGGGCCAGAAGTTGATCAAAATGGAGGTGTTGCGACAAATCTTTGAAAGCCTGGGCCTCAAAAATGTGCGAACTTATATTCAGAGCGGCAACATAATCTTTGATTCCACTTCAACGAATTCAACCGCGCTCACCCGCAAGATTGAGAAGAAGCTCAAAGACGTAACCGGCCACGAAGTTACGGTTATTCTCAGGGAGCTTTCCGAAATTGAAGGTCTGGTCAAACAAAATCCCTTCGCGAAAATCAAACCGGGCTCCGATGCGGTGCTCTTCGTCGTTTTCTTGTCAGCCATGCCCGCGACGAAACCGAACGTGCCATTCGTATCAAAGCCGGAGAATCTGGAAGTTCTGACAATCAAAGATGGCGCGGCCTTCGTAGTATCGCGCCGCAAGAAAAACGGTTTGTTCGGATATCCCAATAACTTCGTCGAGAAACAACTGGGCGTATCGGGAACGACTCGAAACTGGAGCACGGTCAATAAGATCGTTGGGTTCGCCACGAACGTGGAAGGCAAACAGGCGGAAAGGAAAAAGAGATGAAGTATGTTTGTCGAGCAATTCTGATCGTGTTGACGTTGTCGCTTGTGAGTTCAGCCCAGACTCCGACTAAGGATGATGCAAGAGTTGAACAAGCGTTGCGCAATCTCGTGCGTGCCTGGGACGAAGCCTATGTCAAAGGAGACGCCGCGATTCTAAATCATTTATTAGCTGACGAATTTGCGTTCGTCGGTGGACCAAAAAAAGCCGAATACCTCGCTTCCTTCAAATCCCGGCCCGCGGACCTGGTTGATTCGGCGGTCAGCACGGACATTCAAGTGCAGGTTTATGGAGATACAGCTGTCTTAATCGGGTTGGACACGATTTCGGGAAAGAACAAAGGCCAGCCTTATGTCGTGAAGTGGTTATACATGGATGTCTGGATCAGGCGCAGCGGCCGTTGGCAGTGTGTGAAAACTTACGCGAGTCCGCAAAATGACAAATAACTCCTACACTACGATTCGGAACTGCTCGATGCGTCTGCAATTGTCGAACCTTGAACTCGTAACCGGGAAAGGCTTAAAAGGGGTGGATCATGTTTCGATTTAGATTAATTATTCGCTCAGCCGGTATGACGATACTGTTGCTGCTGACTTCGTTTTTCTCGCCCGCAATCTGCCAGACGAATGAGGGCCTGGCTGACTTGAAAGCACAGGCCGAAGCCCTGGTTAAGCAGACCAGACTGACCGAGGCCCTACCGCTTCTCGAAAAGATTGTAGCCGCTGAACCGCAGAACGCTCGAATGATTTTCAATCTGGGATTTGCGCTAATCGCCAAATCGATAGCTCTGGAAGACGGACCTGACAGAAGGGCATTGCGCGTCCGCGCGCGGGATGCATTTATCAAGGCTAAGGAACTGAAGATTAACGAACCGGTCGTCGAAGCGCTGATTCAAAGCCTGCCGCCTGATGGTTCATCAGGAGCAGCTTTTTCAGAAAACGTTGAAGCGAACGCCCTGATGGTCAGGGCCGAAGGTTCCTTTTCGCAGGGCAATCTCGACGCAGCACTCGCTGATTATCAGAAGGCGTTGCAACTAGATCCGAAGCTTTACCACGCCGCGCTTTTCTGCGGCGACGTTTCCATGCAGAAAGGCGACTACAACCAGGCAGAAATCTGGTATCAAAAAGCGATCACTATCAATCCTTTGAAAGAAACCGCTTATCGCTATTCCGCCACTCCGCTGATGAAACAGGGAAAGACCGACGCCGCTCGCGACCGTTATGTCGAAGCATTCATCGTCGAACCATATAGCCGCTTTGCCCGCGCCGGTTTGATTCAGTGGTCGCAGCTTACTGGAACAAATATCGGTCATCCGAAAATAGATATTCCGAGCAAGGTCACGTTTGACGACAAAGGCGATGCGAAAATCGATCTCGACGCCAGTGCGCTCCTGGGTGGAAAAGATGACGGCTCGTTTGCCTGGATTTCCTATGGCGCCACGCGGAGCGCCTGGCAGAAAGGAAAATTCGCGCAAACGTTTCCCAACGAAAAGGCCTACCGCCACAGTTTGCCGGAGGAAGCCGACGCTCTGCGCAGCGTGATTGCGATGGCGACTTCGGAAAAGAAAGTCAAAAAGTTGAGCCCGGCGCTGGCGAAACTGAAGAAGTTGAACGATGAGGGTCTCCTCGAGGCGTACATACTTTTGGCGCGGCCAGATGAAGGCATCGCCCAGGACTACCCTGCCTATCTCAAACAGAACCGCGACAAACTTCGTCGTTATGTCGTGGAATTCGTCCTTACCGCGGGCGGCGACTAGATTTCTTTCGACGGAGCTTTTGCGCTGCGGCATTTGCTCGCCGGCAGGCGAAGCTTATTATTACCGGTTACGGCGGTAACACATCAATTAAAGCGCTCGTCCATTCTTCACCCATCCGGAGGTGACCAGTGCCACAGAAAGATCTCCATCGACTCCTGGAACGGATTCATCTGCGTCTTGACGAGAGTGTCGTCGGCATTGGCGCTGAGCTGGCTGATCTCGATGCGGCCGACCTGGCGGATTTGCTCAATCAATTGACCCTGGCCGAAGCGGCGACCGTTGTTTCTCTCTTACCAGTAGCGCGGGCGATTGCGATCTGCGATCAGCCCACCATGCGCCGTCGAGCGGCAATTCTGGAGCACCTGGATGCGGCCCGCGCCGCCCAGATTCTGGAAGGGCTGTCGGCCGACGAACGCACGGACATCATTCAGCGGATGGGTTTGCATGAGCGGCACAAGATCATGCCCAAACTCAGCACCGAAATGCGCAAGGAATTGGAAGGTCTGTTGCAATATCCGGCGCATACCGCCGGCGGCATCATGACCACCGAATTTGTGCGACTCGATCCGTCAATGACTGTTGGTAATGCACTCAAACACATTCGTTCGGTCGCGCGCGAGAAGGAATCAATTTATGCGTGCTACGTAATGGCGCCGGCGGGCTCGCTGCTGGGTGCAGTCTCGCTGCGCGATTTGGTCATGGCGGAATTGGATCGACCGGTCAGTGAAATTATGCGGCGCAAGCCGGTAACCGTAAATGCATTGGACGATCAGGAAATCGTCGCGACGAAGATCGCCAAATACAATCTGCTCGCTGTTCCGGTATTGGAGAAAGATCAAACCGTGGTCGGATTTGTGACAGTCGACGACGTGATCGACGTTTTAGTAGAAGAGCAAACCGAAGACCTTCTGCGCATGGCCGCCGTCGAGCCCGGGGCGCTGGACAAACCGTATTTCGACAACCCCATCTTGCGAGTTGTACGCAAACGCATCGGTTGGCTGCTGCTCCTGTTCGTGGCGGAAACATTTACCGGCACGGTCCTGCGCTATTACGAAAGCGAGCTTGCGGCGGTGGTCGCGTTGTCGTTTTTCATTCCGCTTCTGATCGGCACCGGCGGCAACGCCGGATCGCAAACAGTAACGACGATAATTCGCAGCATCGCTTTGGGCGAGATTCGTCTGAGGCAAGCCGGTCGCGTGCTGACGCGCGAGATGAGCATCGGCATCATGATTGGAGTGTTGGTCGGCGCGGTGGCGTTTTTTCGAGCCTTGCTTTGGGGCCAGCATACCCCGCTGGCATTTACGGTTTCGCTTACAGTAGTCGCCATCTGTACCTGGTCCACGACTGTGGGATCACTAATTCCGATCGCCGCGGAGCGTTTTGGCGTTGACCCGGCAGTGTTGTCTGCGCCCCTGATCACGACCCTGGTCGACGCTACGGGGCTGATTATCTATTTCTCGATCGCGAAGATCGTTTTGCATCTTTAAGTTTGAGAATCCTCTTCAGGGGCAGTTTTGCCCGCACCAGGACTGAGTTTGGTGGTCGTGATCTAAACTTAGATCACAACCAGTTTGGTTAGCCACTTGTCTGCTCTATGAAATAGAACGTATGCCAGGCTCATTGCGCCATGGAGACACCATAAGTAAAAAGTGAAATCGTTAGAGTTATTCAAGAACTACCCGATGAACGCAACCGTAGAAGATGCGATGGAGCGTCTCTACTTCCTCGCCAAAGTCGAGCGCGGTCTCGAGCAGTCTGACGGCGAGACAATGTCGCACGACGAGATCAAAGCCAGGTTCTTGAAGTGACTTTAGCCTTCTGCAGTGAGAGGGACCCGACCTTTTATCGGTAAGCGTGGAATCATGACGACCCTTTAACACTCGCAAACAGCCACCACCTTTTAACTTATCGCAGGCTTCAGCTAGAATGCCTGAGCCGACTCGTTACCGCCGCGGATTTTGGCCCCAGCTGCTTGCCTGGGTAATACCGATATATGTTGTACGCTTTACTTGTCGCTGACCTGCATCGCCTCACCGGTAATCTGTGCTCAGATTTTCCGCGGTTCTGCGACGACCTTACCAAGACCGCGGCGAACATCAGTCCACTTTATCAGCTCGACGCGCTGGATTGGGTCGTGCTGATTACTTATTTCAGCATTCTGACGGTGCTGTCGATTTACGGCGCGTACCGCGTCAAGCAAGTCTTCGAGTTCTGGCGCTACTCGAAGTTTCCGCCGCGACCCAAAGGCCAATTCTCTGAAGCCGATCTACCAAGCATCACGATTCAGCTGCCGCTTTATAACGAGATGTATGTCGCGAAGCGGCTGGTCACGGCAGTCAGCGAGATCGATTATCCACGCGACCGTTTGCAGATTCAGGTACTGGATGATTCCACGGACGAAACAGTAAAGATCGCGCGCGCCATAGTTGAGAAACTCGCTGCGGATGGCCTGGATATTCAATACATCCATCGATTGGACCGCTCGGGCTTCAAAGCCGGCGCGCTGGAGAACGGGATGAAGGCGGCGAAAGGAAGCTTGATTGCGATTTTTGACGCTGACTTTGTGCCGAAGCGTGACTTTCTACGCAAACTCGTCAATTACTTTACCGACCCGCTGGTTGGGTGCGCGCAAATGCGCTGGTCGCACATTAACGGCGCTTACAACCTGTTGACGCGCATCCAGACGATCATGCTGGACGGCCATTTCGTGGTCGAACAAACCACCCGCAATCGCACCGGCAGCTTTTTTAACTTTAACGGCACCGCCGGTATCTGGCGGCGCGAAGCGATTGAGATGAGTGGCGGCTGGCAGCACGACACGCTCACCGAAGACACTGACCTGAGTTTCCGTGCCCAGCTGATGGGCTGGCGCTTCGTTTATTTGCTGGATGAAGAAGCGCCGGCGGAAATTCCCGTCGACATCAACGCGTTCAAGGCGCAGCAACGTCGCTGGGCCAAAGGCGTGCTGCAGGTTTGGTTCAAACTTTACAAGAGGATTTGGCGCGCGCCACTGCCGTTGCGCGTGAAGGTCGAAGTATTTTTCCGCCTAACCGGCAACGTCAGCTATCCGCTGATGATCGTCGCCAGCTTCCTGCAATTCCCCCTGCTGGTGATTCGTTACAATCAGGGTTTCTATCAATTGATGCTGCTGGATGTGCCCCTGCTTTTCTTTTCGACGATTTCAGTCGTGCTGTTTTATGGAACTGCGGTGTGGTATCTCGACAAGACGCCGCGTTCAAGGTTGATGCGCCTGCCCCTGGTGATGGGGCTCGGGATTGGGCTCGCGTTTTCAAATGCGCGCGCCGTGTTTGAAGCCCTGGCCGGTGTGAAGTCGGATTTCGTGCGCACCCCAAAATATCGGGTGGAAAAAGCGGATGATGAGACCTGGAAACGCAAACGCTATAAACGGAACCATGGCTGGCTGCCGCTGCTCGAATTGACCTTTGCGGTTTACTTTGTGTTGGCGATTGCCTATGCCGTGCGCATGCACCTCTGGGGGCCGATCATTTTTCTGCTGCTGTTTTGCTTTGGGTATGGATACATGGGAACGATGAGTTTGTTGCAGACCACCAGCGGAAAACGGCTTTTGAGTTTTTGGCGACCGGCGCCGAAGACGAGCTGATTGTTGAACGTTGCGAGATTTCTCGTAACCCTCGCAACACCGGGCTCGTATTAACATCGAACTCGCGACAAAAATTGCTCACCAGGGCAAGCGAATCATAAAAATTAACGGAGGATTTTCAGAATGAAGAAAGTATTTTTGACCGCTGGACTCATTGCCGCGCTGGCGCTTGCCGTCTTTGCGACTGTTAAGCCGGCCAACTTCGCCGGAACCTGGGTTTTGGATAAGGCGAAGAGCCAGGGTCTTTCGCAGCGCCTTCAGGGTGCCGACAGTGTTACCTGGACAATTACTCAGGATGACAAAACAATTTCCATCGACTCGAAAGTGACCGGTGGCCAGCCTCCGGCTGGAGCAGGCGGCGGCGGTGGCACGGGCAGCGGCGGCGGCCAGGGGCGTGGCATGGGCGGCGGCATGGGAGGTCCCCAAAGCTATAACCTCGACGGCAAGGAAGTCACGACCCAAGGTCAAAACGGCAGCACGTCGACAATGAAGGCCACCTGGTCCGGCGATGGCTCGACATTGGAACTGTTGTCGATCCGTGCGGGAAACTTTAGTGGCAACGAGTTCAAGTCAACCTCGACTGACAAATTATCCCTGTCAGGTGATGGCAAGACGTTGACCGTTAACCGTCACAGCGAAAGCCCGCGCGGCACGACCGACTCAACTTTGGTTTTCAATAAGCAGTAACGAGCGGCCCAAACGTCGCAACCTCTCTTGCGGCGTTCAGTAATAAACAGAGCTGTAAGGCTTCGTGCCTTATGGCTCTGTTTATGTTTTTGTAAAGGCCACCCGCCCATCTAGAGCGTTTCGGACTCGTCGGACTCATAAATCTCTAGCGGACAAATCTCAACACGGTTACAATCAAACACGTGCCCGCGAGATTTCGATGGAGTCTCATCTCAGATGAACGACTGCTCGACACGCGTCTCTGCGATCTGCCGATAAAAATCAAAGGCTCATTTATCGAACCTCACATTAAGCGTCTTTACAGCGAGCTGAACGATCGCGGCATTCGTTTCAAACCGCACGTCTGGTTGTCAGCGGAATGGTTCACTCCGGACGGTGTTCCCGGTTTTGCGATTCCGTTCTATCTGGCCAACCCGCGGCTGATGAAACTCGAGCGCAAGCAGATGCTCGACGTCGAAGGCGGCACCGACGTCGAGTGCATGCGGATTTTGCGCCACGAAGCAGGGCACGCAATCGATAACGCCTTTCGGTTGCATTTCAAGCATCGCTGGCACCGCGTCTTTGGCTTGTTCACGCAGCGCTATCCCGATTCTTACAAGCCAAAACCCAATAGCCGAAAGTACGTGCTCAACCTGGATGCCTGGTATGCGCAGGCCCATCCGGCCGAAGACTTTGCGGAAACATTCGCTGTCTGGCTGCAGCCAAGATCGAACTGGCGGCGCCGCTATCGTGGCTGGACGGCGTTGCGCAAGCTGGAATACGTGGACGAATTAATGGAAGAGATTGCCGGCTCGCGACCCAGAAACAGGGTGCGCCGCAAGATTGAAACGCTGCCCGAAATACGCCTGACACTGCGTGAGCACTACGAGCGGAAGCGAAGAAAGTACGCCTTCGAATGGCCGGCGTATCTCGATAACGATCTGCGGCGCATATTTTCCGGCGAGCCGCGGCACCGGTCACGCGAGACGGCGGCGAGTTTTCTGCGTCGCATCGGGCGCGAGATTTTTCCGCTGGTGGCCGAAGGCACGGGCGTCCATGGATACGCCATCGATCAAGTGCTGGAGCTGATGATCGAGCGCGCCGGGCAATTGAAACTGCGGCTGGGCGGACGAGAAGAACATGTTAAGCGTGAGGTAATGATCATGCTAACGGTGCAAACCATGAACGTGATTCATTCGGGTTATCAAAGGATCGCATTGTGAACGGGGAAACGCAGAAGCCCGACCGTGAGGGAGGGCGCAAAAAGCGCGCGGCCAGGACGTCGGCTAAAAACGCCGAGACCTTCAAGAAACTGCGCGTGATGGTCTTATGCCATGAAGACCTGGTGCCGCCGGAATCGATCGAAGGGCTCAGCCCGAAGGAGATCGCACCCTTCAAGACCGAGTGGGACGTGATTTCCACGATGCAGAAGATGGGCCATGAAGTTTACCCGGTCGGCGTCTACAACAACCTCGGAGTAATTGGAAATGCTTTGCTCGAGCGCAAGCCGCAGGTCGCCTTCAATCTGCTCGAGGAGTTCCACGGCTACCCGCTTTACGATCAGCATGTCGTCAGCTATCTCGAGCTAATGAAACAACCATACACGGGTTGTAACCCGCGCGGTCTGACGATTTCCCACGATAAGGCCATGTCCAAAATGGTTTTGGCCTACCATCACATTCAAGTGCCCGCCTTCGCCGTGTTTCATATGAATCGAGTAGTAAAGCGATCGAAGCGCTTGAAGTTTCCGCTGCTCGTAAAATCGATCAGCGAAGAAGGGTCGGTGGGGATCGCACGCGCATCGATCGTCAATGACGACGAGAAGCTGGCTGAGCGCGTGGAATTCATTCACCGACAGACAAAGACGCACGCCATCGCCGAACAATACATCGCCGGCCGCGAAATCTATGTCAGCGTGATTGGAAACCAGCGCCTGCAAACCTACACGCCATGGGAGTTGGTGATTGAAAAACTTCCCGAAGGCGCCCCGAATATCGCGACTTCAAAACTCAAATGGGATCCCGCCTATCAGGAAAAAGTCGGCGTGGTCACCAAAGCTGCCGATTTGGACAAAGCCATGCGCCGGAAACTGGAAAGGTTATCGAAGCGCATCTACCGGACGCTGTTCCTCAGCGGGTATGCTCGCCTCGATTATCGTCTGACTGACGATGGGCACGTCTATCTTCTGGAAGCAAATCCAAACCCGCAGATTGCTCTCGACGAGGATTTTTCCGACTCAGCGAAACACTCGGGCGTTGATTACGAAGCGCTGCTGCAAAAGATCATCACGCTGGGACTGAGTTATCGCACCGGGGCATAACGATTCGGGTGAAAAAGAAAAGGCGCCCGCGGAATTGTTGGAGTAGCGCCCTCAGGTAACTCTTCGGAAATAAGAATCGCCACTCCAAACCAGGAATAATCTCCGCGTGACGCCTTGTTAGCGCGGTTTATCCGACGGCCATCATTGGCTGCCGGTAAGTTGGAAGACGAGGATTAGCGAAGGGTTGTTTGCAGAACTGTCAACGCAGTCTTAATGCTTCGTTAAGATCATCTTTACAAATATGAGTCCGTTACAATACGGTCTTTAATCTTTGATCATGCAAATTACTATTCGACCGCCGAAGACATTCAGCTTTAAGCGGACCGTGCGCAGCCATGGCTGGTATGGACTGCTTCCTTTTCAATTCGACGAAAAGAGCTGGACGCTGACGCGGGTGTTGGAAATGAAAAGCGGCGCGCCGGTGACCGTTCGGATTCGCAGTCGCGGCAAGTCACTCCGGATTGAAACAGATCGTGAGCCCGGCGCGCGGAACTCAGCTTCGATCACCGGCGATGTTCGTCATATGCTTAGGCTGGACGACAACATGGATATTTTTTATCAGGCGATGGATCTCGAAGCCGAATTCTCCTGGGTTTCCAAACAGGGCGCCGGGCGATTGCTTCGCTCGCCCACTGTTTTCGAAGACCTGGTGAAGATGATTTGCACGACCAACTGTTCGTGGGCGCTGACTGAGGTAATGGTCAGTGGCCTGGTCAACAAGCTGGGTCGCCAGGCGAGCGATGGGCGAAGAGCTTTTCCATCTGCGGAAGCAATGGCCGGGGTTTCCGAGAAGTTTTATCGCGACGAAATCCGCTCCGGATACCGGGCGCCATACTTGAAAGAGCTGGCAGAGCGCGTGGCTTCGAGGTCGCTTGACCCTGAATCGTGGCTGCACAGCGACTTGCCGACCGCCGAATTGCAGAAAGAAATGAAGCAGGTTAAGGGCGTCGGCGACTATGCCGCCGAAAACCTTTTGAAGCTGGTTGGACGGTACGACGGCCTGGCGCTGGATTCATGGACCCGTGCTAAGTTTTCTCAGGTACGAAACGGCGGTCGCAAGGCGAGTGATAAGAAAATCGCGCGCTATTATTCTCGCTTCGACTCATGGCGAGGGCTGGCGTTGTGGTGCGATATGACGCGCGATTGGCTGGAATGAGTGCTTGAGGAATTGCATCACGAGATCATCAATCAACCTGTCCCCCAAGATTTGGATCGCACGAAGAAATTCACTGACCTGTGGACGCTTAAAAAGTGGCCCGTTTCCTCGAATACAAATGCGCTGGGGCAAGTAATCGAGACCAAAAACTCGGGACCTTTCGGGTTAAGCGCCACGACGAATTGTGAAAGCTGCTGGCGCATCTGTTGGTTCTCGCAAGTCTGGTAAATGAATGATTTTGTTCGGAGAAGCACGCATAGCAGGAAATCTTGACACTCGACTTCGTGAGGCGTATAAGGTGTGCACCAGAAAGTGCTTGGCTCTCTTTTCAACGAATGAAATCGACATGATGAGGAAGAAATGTTTCCAATAAAAACACGGAAGCGGTCAGGTGCGTACTTGGCAAATACTTTAGCGTCCCGCAATCGCTGGTTGATTTTCCTGACACCAACGCTCCTGTTAGGTATGACAATCGCGATGTTTCATGGAAGAGGTCAGGTCGTTTCAAAGATCACGAGAGAAGAGCAACCGACGCAAGTTCAAGAGGGAGTTATGAGCCAGCGGGAATTGGAGCACGCGAAAATATATAAGAAGGAATACGAGTGGAGAAACGGCCCCAAGTTAGCAAGCCTGAGGGTCGGCGAAGACCTCGAGATAACCGTCGCGGCTCCGAGTCTGCCCAGTTCGCGCAATTCGCCAACGTTAACATCCGACTCATTGATTAGAGCGATGTATTGTGAGGCTGACGCAGTGGTTGCAGGCACAGTCAAGAGCAAGGCATCGCAGCTTACAGAGGATGGCACATTCACTTTTACAACCTACCAGATGACTGTAACTCAAGTCTTGAAAAATAATGCAATTGCACCGATTGTCTCCGGGAATAACATAGAAGTTACTAGGCCTGGCGGTGCGATTCTTATGAACGGCCGAGTCATCACGGTCAGGGATGAATCATATCCATCTCTTGATCCGCATGGAAGATATCTTCTTTTTCTTAGATTTATCGCTTCTACCGGGTCATACAAAGAATTCAGGCGTGGGAGTGATTTTCAGCTTACCGCAGACACCTTTAGCCCCCTGAGGGGAGCGTCCATGACTGAAGACCTCCAAAGAGGTGGTCAGACCGAAAGTCTTGTGAATTTAATTAGCGCCATGGTCGTCACTCGTTGCAACAACTGACTCGAGAAAGGTGCTTTGATGGTCTTAAGAACCCTGCACTGTTTCTTTCTATTTTTGTGCATCATGATGGCCGGCGTAGAAGTAGGGCCATCGACGTTACTATAACTTTCGATCCCTCCTTGACCTTCGCTGACGGTTCTCTGTTCTATGACCCCAATCACACCGGCTATGGCACTGTTTTCCTGAAACAAGCGCAGCATGAGATTGGGCACTCAATGGGACTGGATCATTTTACCGGAACCCAGCCAAACGCATGCACCCAACAAACTCATCTCATATCCGTAATGAACGATGGTTGTGGGGTAAACGACGATGGGAATAATCAACCAGACGCGCCGACGACGTGTGACAACACCTCAGTCAATATTGAATACCCGACGCCTTGCCCGACACCGACTCCAACGCCGACTCCAACACCTACGCCACCGACAAACCAGACAGACTGTGAAGCCATAGGCTGGTATTGGAACTTTTCAAATAACTCTTGTCAGGCGACACCGCCGGGCGGGGGCGGGGGAAACCCATGCGAACCACCGGACTACCTGAATCCAGATACGGGAACTTGTGAATACGGAGGGGACGGTAGGTGCAACCCGTATTCTTATATGACATGTGTCGATAGTGGGGGTTGGATGGATCCCTTTTGCCGCTGCAACTACGATACTCCGATCATCATTGACGTGCTCGGCAACGGTTATGATCTAACTGATGTCTCTCACGGAGTTAGATTCACATTTGAGCCTGGGGGAACACCTCGCCAAATCTCCTGGACAGCCGCCGGCTCTGACGATGCCTTCCTCGTGCTGGATAGGAACGGCAATGGAAAGATTGACGATGGCACTGAACTCTTCGGTAATCTTACGCCGCAGCCGCCGTCAAACGAGCCAAACGGATTCCGTGCGCTGGCCGAGTTCGATAAGCCTGAGAACGGCGGCAACGGCGACGGTCAAATCGATCAAAGAGATGCCATCTTCTCGTCGTTGCGGTTGTGGCAGGACACAAATCACAACGGCATATCGGAACCGTCCGAGCTGCACACGCTGCCGGAACTTGGAATCGAATTGATTTCACTCGATTACAAAGAATCTCGGAGAACGGATCAGTACGGAAACCGTTTTCGATATCGAGCGAAGGTTGATGACGCGAAGCACACGGATGTCGGTTGTTGGGCGTGGGATGTATTTCTGGTAACGGCGCCGTAGTGCAACTGGGTTTGAGCCCTCGCTATTTCCATGCAAAACGGAACCCCGTATGTTATGAGTGCAGTCAAGCTGATTGTTGACATATCCGGCCTAAAAACCTAAACTAGGACTACTTGACCAAGATGATGGAAGGCTGTACTTGCTGGTACCTATTACACTTGGTGCCAAAGCGAGCGAAGAGTCAAACACATAGGCTCTCTACAGCTCAGGTTGCTTAAGCACCGTTTCCAAAAATTGCTGCCGGAGCTTTCCGGCGCGCGCTCCGTCGCCCCGTTGGCAATAGCCGTCGGGGCGATGTCGTTTTTGGGGCTGACTATCTCTGAATTTGGACCGCTCCAAACCAGGTTTGCGCGCCCACTGATGGTCAGGTTTTCTGCCAGTTCACTAATCAGCACCGTCCGTACCAGGTGTGTTCAGCCGACCGGGGCTCGCGTTACTCCCCGGTGTCTTCAGGAATCGGCGGGGCCTTGCGTGGCCAGATCACTGATGCGGCCACCGAAGCCAGCAGCACGACCGCGACGATCGCGAGTGCGATACCAATCGGTATGTTTTCGCCAAGCTTTAGATAAGTGATAACGCTCGTAAAACCCGCCGCTTCGAACGCCAATATCAAAACCTTTACCAAAAGCGGCAGAAGCATTTTCATTCCTATAAACCCCAACACAAGCCCGAGCCCGATCCTGAGGTAGTGAAATTTCTCGACGACCCCGGCGAGCAGAAAATAAAACGTGCGCAAGCCGAGGATCGCGAAAACATTCGAGGTGTAAACAATGAAACGATCCGTGGTGACGCCAAAGATCGCAGGAATCGAATCCAGCGCAAAAACCAGGTCCGTAACTTCCACAACAATCAGCACCAGCAGCAAAAGCGTTCCCACGCGTTTTCCGTTTGCCACCGTAAAGAACTTCCGGCGCTCGTAATGGCGGGTGATGGGAACATGGCGCGTAATGAAGCGCACCATCGGATCGTTTTCAGGCTCGATGTCTGTTTCCTGTTCGTGAAACATTTTTACGCTCGTGTAAATCAGGAACGCGCCGAAAATATAGATGATCCAATGGAAACGATTAATTAGTTCCGTACCCGCCAGGATCATAAGAATGCGCATCACCAGCGCGCCCAGGACGCCCCAATACAAAACGCGGTGCTGATATTTCGGTGGTACTTTGAAGTGAGAAAAGATCAGTAGAAAGACAAACAGATTGTCGACTGAAAGCGAAAGCTCAATCAGGTAACCGGTGACAAACTCGAGAGCTTTGAGGTGGCGCAGGGGGCCGAACATATCGCGGCCCAAAGGTCCAAAGAGCAAGGCGGCGAAGATCCCGGCCAGACCGATCCATACGGCGCTCCAGATGGCAGCGCCCTTATAACTAATTGCTTTTGGCGTGCGGTTGAAAACCCCAAGATCGATGGCCAGCATAATGAGGATGAACAAACAAAAGCCGGCCCAGACCAATGCGGAGTTTGCAACCAGATGCATCTGCGCTCATAAAATAACATTCGGCAAGATCGGAAGCCAACGAGTGATCGTCTTTATGAAACTAACTGCTTTCGTGAGCGTGTTGCGAAGGAGGGCTTCCGGCGCGTGGCGTCATCCATACCGCGAATCATCGCGTGATATACTCCGGTGTTCGATAAACTTCAACTTGTCCTGGATCGAATCCGAGAAACGCTTTTTCAGAGGCCGAAACCACGATAAACCAGAGTTTGTCGACTTTTGATCATGGCTGAGTTTATTTGTCGTTTGGGAACACCTGCCGGCGAAATCGTGACCCGAACCGTCGAGGCCGCCGCCGCGAACGACGCGCGGGCCCACTTGGAGCGCGAGGGCTTCAAGGTGTTCGCCGTGACCCCGCCAAAAACAGAAGGCGCGGCGATGCTGACCAGGCTGGGAGGGGGCGGCGGGCGGGCGCGCATAAAAGCCAACGACTTCCTGCTGTTCAACCAACAGCTTGCCGCGCTCCTGCGCGCCGGCATTCCGATCCTGCAGGCGATTTCCATGTTGGGGCGCCGCGCTACTTCGGCGCGCCTGCGAATCGTTTTGGCTGAAATAGAAGACGCTATCCGGGGCGGGTCGGCCTTGTCGCAGGCATTCGCAGAGCAGGGTGATATTTTTCCGCGCATTTACACGGCGTCAATCCTGGCGGGTGAAAGATCCGGCGCGCTCGACGATGTATTGACCCGGTATGTCAGCTACATGCGACGCAGCGTCGCGCTGCGAAGAAGAATTCGCAGCGCGCTGGCCTATCCGTCGTTTCTATTACTTGCTTCGTTCGGCATGGTTTTGTTTCTCACTATTTATGTCGTCCCGAAGATGTCTGACCTCTTCTCGGGGTTTGGAACGAATCTGCCCACGCCGACGCGGATCGTCCTGGGAATTTCCGGCTGGTTAACGGGAAATTTTTTCTGGTTTGTGCCGCTGGTAATTGTGGCGGCAATCGGCATTTACCTCTGGTCGCGCACGCCGGCCGGCCGGCTGACAATTGCGCGGGTGCTCCTGAAGACTCCGCTGGCGGGGCGATTAATGGTCCAGCTCGCCGTCGCCCAGGCCGGGCGTTCGCTGGCGACACTGCTGGCCGGAGGTATTACGCTGGTCGAGTCATGGGAGATCGCGGCTGAATCAATCACCAATCTCGAACTGCGGCGGCGAAGTTCCGCAATATTGCCGCTGATTCGCGAGGGTCGATCATTCACTGAGAGCCTGGAGACCGCTAAATGGCTGCCGGAACTGGCTCTTGACATGATCGGCATCGGCGAGCGCTCGGGGAGCCTGAGGGAAATGTTGGACGAGGTCGCCACCTTCTATGATGCCGAATCGGAAGTTTTGTTGGAACAGTTGACGACCACGCTGGAGCCTGCGATTCTTGTCGTGATGGGAGGCATCGTGGTCACGATTCTGCTCGCGATTTACATGCCGATCATCCAGTCAATATCCAGCGGCCCGATGGTAGCCCACTAAAAGATTCGCCACGGAGGCTGTAGAGACCAAAGAGAACATCTAATAACATCAAGCCGGCTGGCCTGGTTTCTCTGTGCCGCCCGCGTCTTTGTGGCAGTCCTGGCTCTTTAAGGATTTATGAAGCAATTTACTGAAGAACAAAGTGACACCGCCGCAGGTGACTCAGTCACTCGCGGGATTGCTTTGTCGAGCGATGACCCCACAACGTTGCCGGAACCGGCTGAGCCGCCTGAAGTGCGCGAAGCAAAACAACTCGCCCTTCGTTACCGGCTACCCTTTGTGAATCTGTTACCTCCGGACGGCCAATCACCAATCGACTATTCGCTGTTAGGCGAATTGCCCGTTGATTTGATGGTGCGCCATCAATTTGTGCCGCTTAAGCGCGAGAACAACAAGCTGCATATTGCGATGGCCAATCCAACCGATCTCGATCAGTTGGATGAATTAGCCAGCGCGCTTAAGGCGCGGATTGTCGCGCACGTGGCGACTGCGGGTGCAATCGATGTCGTCCTGCGCAAAGGTGACGCGACCCAGCGGGTCCTGCAGGAGGCGGCATCTGGATTTCGATTGTCACTGGTTCGGGAAACAGAGCAAGGGGAAGAAGTCCTCGATCTCGATCGCCTGGCGACTGACAGTGAGATGTCGCCGATCATCAAGCTGGTGGACACCATCGTCTACAACGCGATGGAGTCGCGTGCTTCCGACATCCATATTGAAACTCGCGACACCGAAGTGCAGGTTAAGTACCGCATCGACGGTGCGCTCTACGCGAAAGTCGACCCTATCGATCTGGCGCACCATCAGACTTTGATTTCGCGCATCAAGGTGATGTCCGAGTTGGACATTGCCGAGCGCCGCGTGCCGCAAGACGGCCGCTTTCGCGTTCGCTACAAAGGACGCAATGTCGACTTTCGTGTTTCGATCATGCCGACCGTGCACGGCGAGGATGCGGTCATTCGTATTCTCGACAAAGAACAGATCAACGAAGCGTTCCGCAATCTCGATCTCAACGTGGTTGGTTTCGATCCGGACGACCTGCGCAAGTTTCGCCGGTACATCGCTGAGCCTTACGGCATGGTGCTGGTTACCGGACCGACGGGTTCCGGCAAAACCACGACGCTGTACGCGGCCCTAAACGAAATTCGGAACGAAGAAGACAAGATCATCACCATCGAAGATCCGGTCGAATATCAGTTGCACGGGATTACTCAGATTCCGGTGAACGAGAAAAAAGGGTTGACGTTTGCGCGCGGCCTGCGATCGATCCTGCGCCACGATCCTGACAAAATCATGGTCGGCGAAATCCGTGACGAAGAAACGGCGCAGATCGCAATTCAGTCAGCCTTGACCGGCCACCTGGTTTTCACCACCGTGCACGCTAATAACGTGATCGACGTCATTGGCCGATTTCTCAACATGGGCGTCGAGCCTTACAACTTTGTTTCTTCGTTGAATTGTGTGCTGGCGCAACGCCTGGTCCGCGTGCTCTGTCCTGTCTGCCGGCGAGCTTTTCGTCCGACGGATACCGAATTAATCGAATCCGGGCTCAGGCCCGAAGAACATCGCGACCGTGTTCTCTATGCAAATGTGGGCTGCGATGGCTGCAATCACACCGGGTATCGTGGCCGGACAGCCATCCACGAACTGTTGGACCTCAGCGACAATATTCGGGAGATGATCGTCGAGCGGCGGCCAGGGTCCGAAGTAAGGCGAGCGGCTGAGGCCGAAGGACTTACCTCACTGCGCGAATCAGCGCTGAAGAAGGTTTTTGCCGGAGTTTCCACGCTGCATGAGATAAATCGCGTGACCTTTGTCGAGGAAATCAACCTAAACGGACAACGATAAAGCCACCGCGCGAATCGCAATGCATCGCCGCGAAGGCCCGGCCATCCTCATCACCCCGAACTGGAGGTTTTAGCTTAATTCCCGGCAGGTTTTCTGCTAAACTGCTTCGGCTTATTCGCATTGCGGAACCATCCGGCCGTAGCCGCGTGTGATAGAGAGAGTTGGGCCGCCTCTGATAATCGGGCCCGCTGGTTTAGCGGTCGTTCAATTTTGTCCACCCGCAGATGGAGCTGGTTATGAAAAACACAAATATTCTTCGTTCCTTTGCTTCGCTCATCGTCGTTACCTGCCTGCTGATCGTGCCCGTGAGCGCGTTTGGTAATAAGGGCAAGGAACATTTCGATAAGGGCATGAAGGCCGAAAAGGCGCAGAAGTGGGAAGAGGCGGCGCAGGAATTCACGCTCGCGATCGCCGCCGATCCGGGGAACGTTGACTACCAGTTGCATTACCGGCGCGCAGTCTTTAATGCGTCGCAGACGTTCATGCAGCAGGGACGCTCGCTGGCAGAGCAGCGCGACTATGTCGGGGCTTATAACGCGTTTCGTCAGGCGTTTGGTTACGATCCCGTGAACCAGGTTGCCGTCTCTGAAATGGAACGCATGCTGCGACTACAGGCAGTTAAGGATGGAAATGTACCGGCGGCGAATACCAACGGCGCCAAGCCTGAAGAGAGCGATGGCAGCGGAACTCCGGCAGCACCTTCCGCAACGCGCCCGCAGGAATCCCTGCCAATAAAGGCAGAGCCGGTGCGGGTGATCAACTTCAGCGGCGATTTGAAATCTTTTATTAGAACGCTGGCTGAGCAATTGAGTCTGAACGTGGTGTTTGATCGGCAGACATTTGCCCAGCCGCGCAACGTCGACGTCAATCTTCACGACGTCACGACGGCGAAGGCCCTCGATTATATTTTCCTGCAGGAAGGACTTTTCTTTCAGAAACTTGATCGCCACACGATTCTGGTCGCGGATCAGGCGCGCCGGCCGCAATATCAACAACTTGTGATGCGCACCTTCTATCTTGCGAACATGAAGCCGCAGGATGCGGCGAATTTTATTCAGAAGGCGATCCCCGCGTCAGTCGGACGGCCAAATATGATCGTCGTCACGGAAGAAGGCACGAACAGCATTACGGTCCGCGACACCGCTGAGAACGTAGCGCTGATCGGCGATTTGCTTAACAGCATCGACAAGGACCGTGCTGAAGTTGTGATGGACGTGAACATTTACGAAGTATCGCGAACTAACCTGATACAGCTTGGTAATCAAATCGGCAACGGTACCAGCTCTTTCAATCTCGGAGGATCGCCCGGACTGAGCGTGCTGACTGCAAACGGCACGCTTGATCGCACCGCGACGGGTGTCCTTCTTTCCGGCCTCACCGGGGGCGTTCCGACTGCTGCCGCGGCCGCGTTGGTCCTGCCGCCATCCGTGCTTACTGCGTTTCAAAGCAAGACGAATGGACGACTGATTGCCTCGACTCAGGTCCATGCTTTCAATGGGGAAGAATCGAGCGCTCGGATCGGCCAGCGAGTTCCGGTGCAAACGGCCAGCGTGTACGGCTACGGCACGCCGACGACCACCACCGGCACCACGCCCGGGGTGACCAACGGAGTTTTTGGCAGCAACGGTTATCCGGTTATCAATTATGAACCGACCGGTCTAACGCTCAAGTTTACGCCTACGGTGTTTCCCAATCTGGATGTTCAGGTCAAGATGAACATCGAATCGAAGGATGTAACCGGCGCGAGCACGCTAACACCGACGTTCAGCGAACGAACTCTCACGGGTACGGCGCGGGTACAGAATAACCGCACGATGTTACTGGCCAGCGTTTCGCAGAATGTTCAATCAAGCGGGCGGGCTGGTCTGCCGGTGCTTGGTGGGTTACCAATTCTGGGCCGGCTCTTCACCTCACCGACACGTGACGACCGTCAGGTTGATATTGTGATTGCCGTGACCCCGCGCGTGTTGCGCGCGCCGGCGGTTACGCCGCGCGACGAAGAAGTGCGACCCAGCGGTACCACGATGTCTCCGACCAATGGCTCACTCGAAGCGATGTTGCGAGAGACGGCGCGCGAAGAACAGATCGCGGCCGCCCGCCACCTGCCGAAGGACGCCGTAGTGCAGCTTCCTGATGCGCCGGTTACTTACGTCCCGGCGCCAGGTGCGCTGGCGACGAATCAAACGGCGGCGACTGAAGTTGCTTCGAATAACGCTCCTGCTGTAACGCAACCCGCGGCGCAGCCGGTTTCGTTCACCCAACCGAAAGATGGCGCGCCGCTACAGACTAATTCGGGAAGCGCGCTCGCGCCGCCCAGGCCGGAATCAGCGAAGACAGAAGTCTCCGTTATAGGGAGCCCGGATTCTTCGGCGCCGGCGCCAAAATCTTCGACTGAACCTGCGGCTGATGCACCAGCGCCAAAGACAATCGATGTGAATGCCGCAATCAAGAGCATTGTTTCGCCGGCAACTGACACGAAGGCTGTGGCCGACACGAAGCAGACGGCCAACGTCCAACCTTTGGCTGAGCAACTCGCGCCCAAGAGCGAGCCCGCGGCCGTCACCGCTGTCCCGAGAACTTCTGCGGCAGTTCAGCTTGGTTTTGTTCCCGGCAACGGAGAACTGAAGATCGGTGAGAAACGCACCTTTGCGGTTCAGTTTAAGTCCGACACACCCTGCCGGCCCGCCGTGCTGACGCTGAGTTTCGATCCGCACGTTATGAAGATAACGAGCGTATCGGCAGGCAACTTCTTTGCGAACAGCAAGACCGCCCCAACGATCACGCAAACAACCTACGAAAATGGCTTTGTATTGATCTCGATTACCCCGGCCGCGGGAGCAGGTCTGATTAGTGGCGAAGGCGCCTTGCTGAATATTGAGGTCGAGGCAGTAGGCGCCGGCGAGAGCGCCATGAAATTCGACGCTCCGAATACCCGCGTCGCGGCGAGCGATGGAAGCAGGGTTTTGCTTCAGGGCGAGCCGTTCAAGTTGACAGTAAAGCAGTAACCCAATGAAGACGCGTGGTGTTAATGGCTTCACCCTGATCGAACTGGTCATTACGGTTGCGGTCCTATCAATCCTGACACTCGGCATAGTTCCGCTCGTTCAGGTTTCAGTAAAACGGCATAAGGAATTGCAATTGCGGGAAGCATTGCGCCAGATGCGCGAGGCGATCGATCAGTTTCACCGTGAAGCTCTCGCGGCGCCGCCTACTCAACCTGGAACGACGGGACCGAACGCGTCCGCTCAACAAAACGTGGATGGCCGGCCGCAGCAACCACAGCAGCCCGGCTCACTTGATCCGCGCGTCAGAGTTTTCATCAGCGATCAAACGATCTTCACGGTCGACAATCCCGATCGTTATCCTCCGACTCTGGATATCCTGACCAGCGGTGTCAGCGTGTTGCCCATCAATACGGGCGGTCTGGGGAAGCGGGGAAATCTGAATTTCAGCGCGACGGAAGCAGCCAGCGAGGAATCAGCTATTCCGAAAACCAAAATATACCTGCGCCAGCTACCTATCGATCCAATGACCGGCAAAAACGAATGGGATCTGCGTTCGTGTTACGACGCGGTTGAGTCGACCTCGTGGGGTGGTGAAAACGTTTTCAACGTTCATTCAAAGTCCAGAGACACGGCACTAGATGGGACGAAGTACAGTGACTGGTAAGGACCGAAAGCAGAAGGCAGTAAGCAGAAGGCAGAAAGCAGAAGGCAAAAAGCGCGCTTTTCGGAAACCGAGTTTTCTGCCTGGTGCCTACTGCCTGCTGCTTTCTGGTTTTACCCTCCTCGAGCTGATGATTGTAATCTCGATAATCATCATTCTCGCGGCGGTGACGCTGCCCCAGTATCAGAAAACGGTCATGCATGCGCGCGAGACGGTTTTGCACGATGACCTGTTTCGCATGCGCTCACTCATCGATCAGTACGCGGCCGATAAAGGCAAGTTGCCGCAGTCGCTCGATGATCTCGTCAGCGCCGGATACTTGCGCGAAGTACCAACCGATCCGATCACGGACAAGAAAGACTGGAACGTAACCACTGGCGATGATCCTTATTCGAGCGAGGGTGGCTCCGGAATAACAGACGTGCACAGTTCAGCAGCCGAAACCTCTGCCGAAGGCACGCCCTATAGCGATTGGTAAACCAGGCAGTAAAAGGTCCAACAATTCATAATGCCTTCAGACATTTTCGCGAGAATACTTTCACCCCGATTGCCTGCCAACGCAATCGGAATTGAAAAAGGAAGCGCGGCCGTAGTTCAGCTCGATCGCGGGCGCGGTGGCTTTCTGATTAAGCGCGCGGCGTCGATTTCACTTCCGGACGCGCTGATTCAACCGAGTTTCGATCAATCGAACATCTCCGACCATCGCGAGTTGATGAGCGCGCTCAGCGATCTGCTGACCAGCTCCGGTTTGCTGCGTCAGCGCAAGTGGTCGGTGTCTCTTCCTGAGACTGCAACCCGCACGGCAATACTTACGCTGGAATCGACTAATTCAAAACGCGAACAGGATGAGATGCTCGAATGGAAGATCGAGCGCAGCTTTGGCGCGCCGCGTTCAGAATTGCGTTTGGCACGCGAGGCGCTGCCCCTGGACGCGCGCAAACAGAAGCGATACCTGATTACTGCGGGACATCTGGCCATCGTGGCTGAGTACGAATCTCTGTTCGCGGCGATGGGCTGGCAGGCGGGGCTGATATTGCCGCGTCACGTTGGCGAGGAACAATGGCTGCGAAACGGCCATCATGGAGATAGTCTGTTGCTGACGAGTCATGACGAAGGCTTCACCGCGGTGTTGATGCGCGACAATCGACCTTTCGTAATGCGTACCGTCTTTTGCGAGTCGGCGGATTGCGATGATGAAATTCATCGCATCATGCTCTTCTATCGTGACCGCGCCGGGACAAATGGCAGCGATTCCGCCCCGCCGATTGATCGATTGCTCGTCATAGGTAATCAGCTTGATCGGCAACGAGTGTCCCAAATTGCTCAGGAAACACTGGGCACCAGCCTGAAGCCGCTCGATCCACCTGATGTAGGATTGATGATTCCCGGTCGTGAAATAAGTTTCGACCTGATTGCCGCGCCTGCTGGTCTCGCGAAAATGGCGTGGTAGAAGTCAGAAATCAGCAGGTCAGAAGTCAGAAATCAGAAGTCAGAAGCAGTAAACCGCAGCTTGAAACATTCGGCTGCTGCGCAACGTAGAACTGAAGCGTCATGAATCAAAGCGCAACTCTTGTTCTGAAAGACTCGGCCGGATTAGCCGATTGCGAGCTTGTTTCGTCCGCCATCGCCGGGCGCGAGGCCGGCTTTGAAGAACTGGTAAGGCGATATCAACGCCCGATTGCGGCGTACATTTATCGCATGGTGAGTGATTACGATGCCGCGCTCGATCTCACCCAGGAAGTCTTTATCAAAGTCTATAACTCGCTGGCGCGCTATCGTTCAGAATTCAAGTTCTCGACCTGGATTTATAAAATCGCCCACAACGCGGCCATAGATTTCCTGCGGCGCCATGCCGTGCGCGAGCACGCGCTGGCGTATGGGACGGACGGCGAACCGCGCGAGCTGTTAATCGAGAGTCGCCGGTTGACGCCGGAACAGGAAAGCGAGCGGGAAGAACGCCGGGCAGAAATCGAATCGGTCGTGCGCCTGTTGCCAGCCGCCTATCGTGAGCTGATCGTGCTGCGTCACTCGCATGATCTCAGCTACGATGAAATCGCCGAAGTTACCGGCCTGCCTCTGGGAACAGTAAAGAATCGCTTGTTTCGCGCGCGCGAAGCGATGCGCAGCGAATTTGTGCGTCGCGGGATCACTGGAATTTAGCAGGAATCGTTGAAGATGAGCGTCTCGCCAAAGCCCAATCACGAATGTCAGTTCGAGGAGATCGCTTCTTATCTCGACGGCGAACTCAGCGGCGAGGAGCTGACAGCTTTTGAATCTCATCTTGACGAATGCCCACGATGCTCGAGTGAGCTGCGAAACCAGCGCCTGCTCTTGTGCACCCTGGATTCGGCGTTTTCGGATACGCGCGCATTTCAATTGCCCAAAAACTTTACTCGGGTCGTTGCTGCTCATGCGCGATCTGACGTGAGTCTGATGCGTTCAAAGAGTGAATGGCGTCATGCTTTTCGTCTCTGCGCGGTGCTGGCATTAATCGCGTTTGCCTTGCTTGGCGCGCGGACCGGCGCACTGATTCTTCAACCCGCGCAAACCTTCGTGCGCGCCGTGGGAAATATTTTCGGTCTCATTTGGCAGCCGGTTTATGATACGGGGGCAGGTTTAGCGGTCATCGCTCGAGTTATGGGGCGCGCGCTCATCGAGGATTCGCATGGGCTCGGCCTGCTGGCGCTTATTCCTTTGGCGATGCTCGCTGTGCTCCTGCCTCGCTTGATCATCAAATACCATCGCGCGCGAATCATTGATTAGGAGTTGAGCGGTCTTTCCGTCAATGATTGAAAATTATTTCCCGCCCCCGAATCTTCTCGCCACCCACGGAATCCTGAATCTGTTTAGAGCCGCCGCCATTGTTTTTGCAGTGCTTACAGTGACGTCCATCGTCAACGGGCAGCAGACTCCTGAGCTGCATCCCGGTGACGCGGACGCGCGGCTCATTGAAGGTGTGAACAAGACTACCGTTTTCGGAATGGGACAGTCCATCCGGATCACAGGCCAGGTTGATGGGGCGATCGCTTTTGGCGGCGACGTGATTATCGAAGGTTCGGTTAACGGAGACGTAGCGGCCATCGGCGGGTCGGTGATCCAGCGGGAAGGCTCGCATATTAGCGGCGACGTAATCGTGGTTGGCGGTTTCTATCATCACGGCAAGCAGGAGCCTGACCGCGATCCAAAAAGCGTGACGATCATGTATGCCGGCTATGAAGACGAATTGCGGCACGTGATGCGTGAACCGTTTAGCCTGTTGCAGCCGCGATTGACTGCCGCATTTTTGGGCTCGCGTCTTCTCGCGATGCTCATCTGGTTCATCATCGCGCTTGCAGTTACGTCAGCTCTGCCGAATACGGTGAGCCGGGCTGTCACACGAATTCAGCTTACGAGTTTGCGCGTCGCGCTGATCGGATTCCTTGGCTCACTCGTCGTGACCGTGGGCGTGTTCCTCTGTTTATGGTCTTTGCCCAGAGCTATAAGCGTGGTCATTTCAATAATCGCCGTGCTTTTCGTCACGGTCTCCTGGGTCTTCGGTCGCGTCGTGATTAGCGTGGCCACGGGTCATTGGTTGCAGAGGCACCTGTTTCCGCGAGCGCAATCGCAATCGGTTAAGCTTCTTCTGGGGATCACATTCTGGGCGATACTGCTCTCGGTGCCTTACGTCTGGCCAATCATCGCTTCAGGTCTTTTGGTCCTCAGTCTTGGCCTCGCGCTCACCGCGCGTTATCGGCTCAGTTGGAAGCGGGCCGAAGTCTCTCCGGTACTATGATGGGAAAATCCAAAAATTTGAATCGAAGTAATGTAACTATCAGATAGGTGTGGGCGTTTAAGGAGTGTCGGCGGGAAGCACGGGTTCGTGTGCTCAGGAAGTTGTCATAGTCCGCCAGCAGCCATGAAGTCCGAGCTTTTTTCGGCGCCAACTACTTTAGTCAGAACCTTTGCCCGGAATCCTGCGTAAGAGTTTTCGGAAAAAAATCAACCGAACTGGCCCTAACCGCAACAAAGATAAAGCCGTCATAATTCCTGCGACGGCGGTGTTCAGAAAGAAGGACTGAAAGCGAAATGTTTCGATCTATTTTTCACGCATTCACAATCACCACGGCAATCGTGGTTTGCTTCATCGGTGCCTTAGGTCAGACTTCTCAGCCCCAGACTCCTCGGTCGTCGCCCGGCGGCAATTCCGGCATCACGGCAACAGGTGTGATCGGCCAGGTCAAATCAATCGATAGTGCTGCCAAACAGATGGTCGTGCAGACCGACGGCGGAGCACAAGTCAATGTTGGTCTCAGTGACAAGACTGTGTACAAGCGACTCCCGCCCGGTGAAACAACGCTCGCAAAAGCTACGGACATTTCGTTAACCGACGTCGGCGAGGGCGATCGCGTGTATGCGCGGGGTCGAGTTGCGGCCGATCAGAAATCAGTGCCGGCGCTTCAATTGATTGTGATGAGCAAGGGCGATATTGCCAAGAAGCGGGAAGCTGAATTGGCCGAGTGGCGCCGCCCGGGTGTTCGTGGAGTCGTAGCCTCAGTGAATGCTCCCGCGAAAGAGTTTTCGGTTGCCTCGAGGTCATTGATGGGCGTACAGCAGACGGTTGTCGTTTCGCTTTCGGACAGAGTTGACATGATGCGTTACTCGCCGGATTCAATCAAATTTAGTGACGCGAAACCCAGCTCAATTGACGAGCTTAAAGCCGGTGATCAGGTGCGCGCCGTGGGCGAGCGCAGCGCCGACGGCATTCATGTGAAAGCCGATCGAGTTCTTAGCGATCCTCATCGCATTGTTGGCGGCACGGTCACGGCCATCGATGTCGCTACTGGTGAAGTGAAGATCAACGATCTGCAAACCAAAAAGCCGCTCACTGTTATCATCAAACATGACACGGTCTTGCGACGCTTTCCGGAAAACGGGGGAATGATGCTGGGGGGCATGATGGGAGGCGGTGCTGGTGGCGCAGGAACGGGCGCCCCGGCGCCGGGTGCGGCGCGTCCACAACCGCAAGGCGCCCCGCCACAGGGCGAACGCCCGCAGGGTGGCGGCGGCCCCGGCGGCGGCATGCGAATGGGCGGCGGCGGCATGAGCATGGCCGATTTGCTCGAGCGATTGCCGACGATCACAATCAACGACCTCAAGGTCGGTGACATGATCATTTTGTCCAGCACGCAAAGCAGCGAACCAACTAAACTCGTAGCCTTCACCGTTGTCGCCGGCGTCGAACCTCTCTTGACGATGATGGCGGCCCGCCAGGCAGGCGGGGGTCAGCCTAGACCGGCGGCAGTCGATCTAAATGGCAGCTTTGGCGGAATGTTCGGAGGAATTGGCGGTCCTTAATCAATAAATCGCGATCTCAGGCCGGCTCCGGAAACAGGAGCAGCGGTTTTGCTTTCTCGCCGCGCAAATCTCGAGTCGCTAACGGTACTCGCAGAAGAGAAACTATGACAATCAAAAATATATTTACCTGGACTCTGTCCATTCTTTTTGCCTTAGCCATAAGCGCGACCCCGGCGTTCAGTCAGGGCCGAGCGAGCTTGCGCGGATCGATTACAGATGAAGCCGGCGCAGTCATTGTCGGCGCGACGGTCACACTGACGGACCCTGCCGGGGCCCAGAAGACCACGACGTCGAATGCCGACGGTAACTATTCATTCAATGGACTGGCTCCGGGAAAGTACACCATCCATGCGGCGGCGACCGGTTTTGCCGTTTCCGATGATGCTCAGGTGCAGGTGGCGGCGGGACAAAGACAACCCGTCAACATCAGTCTGAAGATCGCGGTTATCGAATCGCAGGTGCGCGTCAACGCGGACACGCCGCTCAGTACCGATGCTTCCAACAATGCGAATCAAACTGTAATTGGCGGCCGTGACCTCGACGCGCTGCCGGACGATCCTGATGAACTGGCCGCCGCGCTGCAGGCGCTTGCCGGCCCATCAATCGGACCAAACGGCGGACAGATTTTTATCGACGGATTTTCCAGCGGCAACATGCCGCCGAAAGAATCGATTCGCGAGATTCGCATCAACCAGAATCCTTTCGCGGCGGAGAACGATCAGCCATCGGGCCGGATTGATATTTTGACCAAGCCCGGGACCGACAAACTGCGTGGCAGCTTTTCATTTAACTTCAACGACGAGAGCTTAAATGCGCGCAACCCATTCAACACCAGTTCGCCCAAGAGAACTCCTTTTCAAGTTCGTCAATCGGGAATGAATCTGAGCGGGCCGTTGAAGAAGGGCAAAGCTTCCTTCTTTTTCGAGGCGAACCGCAACGATACCGACGACAACGATTTGCTCAGGGCGACGATCCTCGATTCTTCTTTCAACGTTGTGCAGGTCGGCCAGGGACTGCTCGTGCCGCGGCGATTCACTTCTTTCAGCCCCCGCCTCGACTATGCGATCAATTCGAAGAATACCCTCGTCGCGCGTTACAGCTACAATCACAATGTGACGCGCAACAATGGTTTAGGCAGCGGCTTTTCATTGCCTGAACGCGGCTACACGGCCTTCAACACTTCGCAGGTCTTTCAGGTTACCGAAACCGCGGTGCTCAACGCCACGACCATCAACGAGACACGTTTTCAGTTTTCACACAACCACTCGGAGAGTTTGGGCGACAACACCAGGCCCGTGCTGACGGTGAGCGGCGCATTCAGCGGCGGCGGCTCGCAGGTAGGGCACCAAATGACGGACACGAATCGATGGGAGCTGCAAAACTTTACTCAGATTCAGAAAGGCAATCACACCATCAAGTTTGGCGGGCGCGTGCGCGGCGTTCATACGATGGACGTTAACCCGAACAACTTTGCCGGTCAGTGGATCTTCACTGGCAGTCTGGCGAGTGGCCTTACCAGTATCCAGCGTTATCAAAGGACCCTCCAATTGATCCAGGCGGGAATGACCCCCGCGCAGATTCGCGCGGCTGGTGGTGGCGCTGCTCAGTTCAGCATCAACGCCGGGAATCCGCTGGCCACTGTCAGCCAGTTCGATATCGAGCCTTATATTCAGGATGACTGGCGCTACAAACCGAATCTCACTTTCAGCTACGGCTTGCGATATGAAATTCAGAACAACGCCGGGAGCAAGTTTGATTTCGCGCCGCGATTGGCAATGGCCTGGTCGCCGGGAGCGGCCGCCAGCACGCGCCCGCCGAAGACCGTGATCCGCGTCGGGACAGGAGTTTTTTACAACCGGCTTAACGAGGGCCAGACATTGATTACCCATCGCTTCAACGGCACTAATGAACAGCAATTTATATTTGCCGAGTCCTCCAATCCAGCCGTCCCGACGGATCCCACCACGCTCACGATTCTCGATTCGTATCGGTGCGCCAATGGATCGGTGACACCCGATTGCGTGGCTATCATTCCGTCAATTGCCGGCGCCACCCCATCGTCGGTAACGATCTGGAGAGTCGCGCCCAGGATCCAAATTCCCACGGTGTATGTGGTGGGAGGGCAACTTGAGAGACAGTTGCCGCACAATTTCACGGTAACGATAGGCACCTATGGAATTCGCATCCTGCATGTCATTCGTACGCGCGACATCAACGCGCCGTTGCCCGGCACGATCACCGCCGCGACACCGGCCGGCATTCGTCCCAACCCGACGTTGGGTGATATCAATCAGATCGAAGCGAGCGGCCAATTTCATCAGGAGCAATTATTCGTCGGTTTCAATAGCCGGTTAAATCCGTCGTTCTCGCTTCAGGGAAATTATTCTCTGAGCAAGAGCACCAACGACACAGACGGGCAGGGCAGTGCCGGCTTTCCTCGCGACTCGTACGACCTGCACGGCGAATTCGGCCGCAGCAGTTTTGACGTGCGCCATCGCTTCTTTCTCTTTGGTACTTATAATTCCCGCCTGTGGAAGTTGGTCTTCGCACCCATCATTCAAGCAAGCAGCGGACTGCCGTTCAACATTATTACCGGGGTCGATTCAAATCTCGACAAGATGTACACGGAGCGGCCCAGTTTCGCCGGCGCGAATGCGAATTGCTCGCTACCCAATATCAAGTGCACTCGCTTTGGCAACTTTAATCTGACGCCGGGGCCGGGCGATCCGATCGTACCGCGCAACTTTGGACACGGACCAGGATCGTTTACGGCGAACTTGCGTATCACTCGCACGTTTGGTTTCGGCAATGTGCACAAGGCTGGGGCCGCGAATCAAAAGCCTGGACAGGAAACGGCCGGGGCGCCGAAACGCGGTGGACCGGGTGGACCCGGAGCGCGCGGTCCAATGATTGCCGGTGGCGGCGGTGGCGAGGGCCGCGGTCCCGGGGGCGGTGGTGGCGGCATGCCGGGAGGCTTTGGTGGCGGTGGCTCGTCAGAAAAGAAATACACTTTGACGGCCTCGATATATTTCGCGAATATTTTCAACAACGTAAATCTGGCGCCGCCCGACGGCAATCTCTCATCGCCTTTGTTCGGCCAATCGCGAGGCCTTGCCGGCGGCTTCGGCGGCTTTGGCGGCGGCGGTCTAGGCAGCCCGAACGCCGGCAACCGGCGCATCTCGCTGAACCTGCGGCTTAGTTTTTGATCAGGTGATTACGCTCCTTGATCTGTGGAGGGTTTGAAATGAAAAAGTATTTCCTGGTTCTGACTCTTTCGTTTATCGCCAATGCTGCAATGGCCCAGGATCCCGCCGCGGTAAGGCCTGCAACTTCGACAACTGCCGCGACGACAACCGCGACCGCGTCTTCAGCCGCCGTCACGATTACCGCGAACAGCACGCCGGTTGAACTTGCGCGCGCGGCGTTGGCCGCACAGGGCGGCGACAAGTTCAGGAATATGAAGAGCATGATGCTGATTGGAACTGTCGACCTTTATGCGCCCAACAGCACCCAATCGTTGCCCGGTAAATTTGTGATGATCACAGCGGGTGATCGGGTGCGGTTGGACATTGATGCCCGCCCGATCATGAGCTTCAAACAGATTTACGATGGCCAGCGATCGTACTCCTCGCTGCCGGGAGTGGAAATTCCCCCGGCGAGTAAATTTGGCCCGCCCGTGCTCGCAAAATTTGACCAGGGCGGTTATACGGTTTCTGATGTGCCTAGCGATGCGGTTTTGTCGGAAAAGAAGAAATTCCGCAGGTTTAGAATCGTTGATTCTGACGGCAACACGACCGATTTTTACATCGATCCGGCAAACGGGCGGATTGTGGCCTACGTGATTCCTTACAACGGCCTGATGTTCTCCACCGAAAACACCAAGGTGAAAGAGATCGACGGTGTGCTCGTCCCGATGAATTTTACGCAGCGACTCAACATGCAGCAGGGCGCATTCTTTGCTGAATACAAAGTCAAGGAAGCAAAGATTAATCAGCCCGTCGGTGATGATGTGTTTGCGATTCAGTAAGTTGATCGCTCCTATCAGTACCACCGGCGTCAGCAGGTGGATCCATCACTCAACACGGACGTCGAGTGCCTGACCCACCCGCTCACGCGGGTGGTACTGACTCCATCACGTCAACTGAATACCAGCAGCGGTTAATTCCATGATTTAGTCACGGCAACGGCGAGTGTGGACCGTGAGCAAAAAGACAGCGGCGCAGAGGCCCCCTTCCTGACCTGAGAGCTTCCTGGAGTTGCGCCGGTATATCTGGCTTGAACAGCTTTCAAGCTTCAACCAAATTCTCGTACCTCTCAGGTTCAGGAAGGGGGTTTACCCCCGCTAATGCGGAAACTCGACCGTGAGGGACGGTGCTGACAGTAGGCAGAAGGCAGTAAGCAGTTTTGAGCAGGGCCAGCGGACTATCCCGCGCTTACCGAGGCCGCAATCCCAGCCGCCGCGCGCTTACAAATTACCAGGGTAATGTCATCGGCCGCCGGTGTGCCCTGGCAAAATTTTGTTAATGCCGATTCGATGCGATCGCGAATCCCCGCGGCCGAAGCGTCGAGATTGCGCGCCACAACTTCATAGAGGCGCGTGGGCCCAAACTCTTCATTGTTCGGATTGATTGCTTCGGAAACTCCGTCAGAATAAATGACCAGGACGTCGCCGGGATGCAGCGTGGTGCGGCCTTCACGAAACTCAGCGTTGGGCATGATGCCCAGCGGCAAGCCTCCGGCAGCGAGTTGCTCCATTGTGCCACCGGCATGAACAATCATTGGCGGATTATGGCCCGCGTTCAGGAATGAAAGCCCGCCGGTCTTGGGATCCAGTTCGGCATAAAAGAGAGTAACGAAACGGTTCGCGGGAATGTTGTCCGCCAGATAACGATTTACCGCCCTGATGGTATCGGTGATCGTCGAATGCGATGAAGACTGCGCGTGAATGGCGGCGTGTAATGAAGACATCAGCAACGCCGCCGCCGTCCCTTTGCCGGAAACGTCGCCCAGCGCGATCAGAAGTTTGCCGTCGTCGCGTTCGATGAAATCGTAATAGTCACCGCCAATCTCATAACAGGGAAAACTTATGCCTTGCAGTTCATAACCGGGCACCTGCGGCGCCGACGCCGGCTGGAACCGCTGCTGAATTTCGCTGGCCACCTGCAATTCGTGTTCGAGCCGCTCGCGCTCCATGCGCTCTTCGACCAGCGTCGCATTCTCGACCCGAATAGCAGCGACCGACGCGAGCGTGGTCAGAACTTTCAAGTGATCTTCCGTGAAACGCCCGTCGGCAATCGGTGAGTCCGCGTAAATGATTCCGAAAACTTTGTCGCTGACCCCAAGAGGAACCGCCAGCACTGACCGCACGCCCTGCAGCACGACCGTGCCGCCGGCAAAGCGCGGATCGGCTTGCGCGTCAGAGGTTAAAACCGACTTTCCGTGAGTGACTACTTCGTCAATCACGGAACGGCTGATTCGAATCTCGCCGACTTCACCCCGGCGATCTCGCAAGCGGGCTACGACTACGCGCAGATCGTCGGCCTTTTGATCGCGCATCATGATCATGCAGCGATCGGCGGGCACGGCTTCGAACACCAGCGAAACGATTTGATTTAGAGTTTCATTCAGGGTCGCCGACGCCAGCAGAGTAATTCCCACCTTGCTGATTAGCGCCAACAGGTCGCCCTGGGTTTCGGCGCGTCTGGTGGTTATTTCTTCTGCCTGAGAGCGGGCGCCTTCGATTGCTTCCAGCAGTCCCGACGTCGTGCGATCCGACGACGCCAGGGCAATTGTTGCTTCCGGCAAAGACGATGAAATCTCGTCCGTGATCATGGTCGCGCCACTGCTGAGCGGATATTTTCCGTCAGAGAAGACGATCTCGGTTTCGCCAATCTGGATGCGGCCACCGGAAGTGAGCTTTACGGGTTCTTCGAGGGCGACACCGTTATACAAAGTGCCGTTCGCCGAACCGAGATCCTGAATGATGTAATCGTCGCCTTCGTTGCGAACTTCGGCGTGCACCCGCGACGCGAATGGATCCGGGATACACAAATCGTTACGCGCGGATCGACCAATGGTTATGCGTAAGCGCGCGAGCGGAAAATTCTCTGCGGATCGATCCGGATATTTGACTATTAAAGTAGCCATCTGCTTATCACGTGGGTCATGATTCTGAATTCCACGGGCGTCATTGTCCAGCCGCGGCGAATCACGAAAAGCCCAGCACCTTTACGTCCCGACGTCCGGCGCGCGGGCGCCTTTCGGCCGGTTCTTCGGAACCATCGTGTAATCGCGCACCACGACCGTTCCTGCGATGAAGTCATGCAGGGCTCGCCCTTTTGGGCTGACAATCACCATCAGGAAACCAAGCCCGAACAGAAAAAACGAAACCGGATAGCCTACAAAATGACGAAGAAAGGCGTGACCGATTCCCGGTAAACGCCCGTCCACGCGCTCGATACGAAGGCCGGTGGTCCACTTGCCAATCGTCTGCCCGCGAATGCCGGCGAGGATGCCCAAATCCAAAACCGCCAGGATGATCGTGATGATAATACCGACGCTCTCCGAGGTGCCGCCGGCGATGCGTGCCCCACCACCCATGAGTCGAGCGATGAACGTACTGAGCGAAACCGGCAAAGCGATCAGGATGTAATCAATCAGCCACGCGCCGCAACGAAGCGCGAAAGGCGCCCGGTATCGCCCGCGCACATGCGGTTCAACTGCCCGCCGGGGACGCAGGCCGGAAGTGCTTTCAATTTCTGCGGTCATGTTCGAATTCTGATCTTTGATTTCAGTCGATGCTGGCAGCTATTAGGCTCGGATTCGAAGAAAAGAGAAGGCGCTAGAGAAATATCACCCGAAGTTTTTTCGAATACTTTATCCCAAAAGAAAGTGCAACGTAGTCTCGCCGATGCGAATTCGATCGCCGCTGTCGAGCGCGTGTGGTTGTCTCGGAGACAAATGAATCATGTCATTGACGACCGTGCCGTTAACTGATCCCAAATCTTCCACCATGAAAATTTCGCCTTCGCGCCAGATGCGCGCGTGCCGGCGCGACACCTTCGTCTGCGGATCGAATCGCGACAGATCCACGTCCGGAAAGATATTCGACTGCGGATCTGTGCGGCCGAGCAGGTTGCTGTCTTTCTGCAATAGAAACGAAGCGTCCAGTTCCGTGGTTCCGGCAACTACCAGCTTGGCAGTTGGCCGCGCCGGCCCGAGCGACGCACTCGCGCCGCCGGCCAGCGGCTGGCGCGCGCCGCAATGCGCGCAGAACACATCGTCACCGGCAATCCGCCCGCCGCAAAAACCGCAATAGACCATCGAAACGCGCATGGTCTGGCCGCCCAGGTCGTACGCCGGCGCCCCATAGCTGACTTGGCCGTTGTGCAGCTTTTGCAGGTGTTCGGTCAAAACATCGCGCATTTCAGCGCCCGACTGAAAACGCTGCTCGGGTTTGTACTCGACGGCGCGCATGAGGATTTGTTCCATCTCGCTTGAAAGCGCCGGATTGATCTGACGCGGCCGCGGATTTTTCGAGAAATCAAAAATCAATAGAGGATTGTCCTGCGGATCAGAGCCGGTCAACAGGTGAAACATGGTAGCGCCCAAACTATAAATGTCGACCCGCGGATCTGCCTGGCCGCTGAATAATTCGGGCGGGGCGTATCCCATTGTGCCGACGGCAGTGACGCCTTTCTCCTGCCGATTCACCCAGCGAGCAATGCCAAAATCAATCAGCATGACCCGGTTGGTGTTGCTGTCGATCATGACGTTCGCGGGTTTTAGATCACGATAGATAATCTGTTGGCTCCGCGTATGCAGGTAATGAAGCACATCGGCAATCTGCATTCCCCATTCGCTTACCGAGACCTCGTCGACTCGCCCGCCGGCAGCTTTGCGCAAACGCGCGGAAAGATCTCCGCCGGGAATGTACTTCATTACGAGATAGAACCGCGCTGACAAATCGTCATAAAAATAATCGTAGATGGTAGGAATCGAAGGATGTTCCAGGGCCGTCAACAATAATGATTCCCGTTTGAAGTCGGCGATGGCTTTCTCGTGTTGCGCTTCGTCGATGTGCGACTGGATCATTTCTTTGACCGCCCGCGGTGCGTCGCCGAGATTTCGATCCTTCGCCAGATAGACTGCACCCATGCCCCCGCCGCCAATTCGACGAACGACTTCGTAGCGATTATTCAAAACTTTTCCGGGCGGAAGCGCAGTCGACCTGGATTTCCTTTGTGGGCGCGCGTCCGAGCCTTCCACTGCAGCGGACGTTTGACTGCGATCGTCGCTAAGCTGGCCGGTGCTGCCCGAGGGCTGCTCGATAGCAGGCGACGCAGGTTCAACCGGCATGTTTCCATAGGTGGACCCGGCGACCGCGTCAAGATCGGGCGCAGCTTCGACGGATGCACTGGGGCTTCCGGCAAGGTGCTGGCTCTGCCGCGCGCCGCATTTGCCGCAGAAGTTTTCCTCTGGCGCCATTTCCGCGCCGCATTCAGCACACAGTGCCATGGTCAATCCTAAAACTGGAAATCTTGTTCAGACGCATTAATTGCCGTCGGATTATCTGGTCACATGAAAACGAAGGAATGTCTTTCCCACGATAATTTCGTCGCCATCTCGCAATACTTGTCGATTACCCGGTATCAGTCGCCTTCCGCGATTGACGAAGGTTCCGTTCGTCGAACCCAGGTCTTCGATGAAGTAGTCGCCTGCGTCGCGCATAATCCTGGCGTGCCGCCGCGAGACTTTAGCTTCGGGATCATCATCGTCAAGATCCACATCGGGAAACACTCCGCCATCGGCATCCCAACGGCCGATTTGAGAGTCCTCGTTACTGAGGACGAATTGCTTACCCGCTGAGCGCCCTCGCTCGATCACAAGTTTTGCGTGCGCCTTAACCGCCCCCGGCGTACTCGCAGGCTTCTGGAGGGAAATGACGCCCCCGTCCGAAGCTCTGGTTGAGCCCGGCGAAGCCAAATTCTCAGTTACCGGTTTCATCGCCGAACCGTTGCTCCGCTTCGACTGCTCGCCATTGGGCGAGATCACCCCGGCTCGTCCGGCCAACCACAATGCCGCTCCGCACTCATCGCAATAGCGCGCGCCGTCCGGGTTTTCGGTGCTGCATCTTTCGCAAATAATCATTGCGTGACGACCTGACCGGAAGTGCTAAGGCCAGCCCATTCCGGTAACAAGCGAACGGTTATCTTAACGGAAATCAGGCACCACGCCAAAGGATTCCTGAAACGGGCGGGCTCGGGCAACTTCCCCCACAAATCGGCCAGGTGTAAAGCCGCCCATCGCGACTCTCAGGTTCGAGCTTTGTCTCGTATAATCGTCCTCCGGACGCGACCCGCGACCTGATTTAATTGAAACTGTGCGCGGGATTTACACGTAAAAACATCTCAAGCGTGAAACTATCTTTCATGCCCAGCGTCTAACAATTGAGCGGACTAACTCGACGAAACCAACGTCCCCGAAGGATCTGAATCACAATGGCCCTTAATAGAAGAAAGAAAATCATTATTGCCGTCGCCGTGGTCGCGGTTCTGGCTTTAGTTGTTATTATCAGCGTTTTTGCCAGCCGCAAGGAAGAGCTGGAAGTTACAACGGTAAAGCTCGACGTTCGTCCTGAACTGCGGTCAACGGTGACCGCTTCCGGTGAAGTGCGCCCCATTCGCTATATCAAACTGACCAGTGAAATACAGGGCCGCATTTTGGAGATCTATGTTAACGCCGGCGACCAGGTAAAGAAGGGGCAATCGCTCGTCCGAATCGATCCGACTCAATTACAGGCAAGTCAGGAAGCGCAGTGGGCGGCCGCCCAGGCGTCGATCAGCGATGTGCAAAATGCTCGTAACGCGGTTTCGAATTCTCAGCAGGCGCTGGTCGTGGCCGAATCCGCCGTGGCCCAGGAGAAGCAACAGATAGTTTCGGCACAGATCGAACTCAGGACGGCTGAGCGCGAACTGAAACGCGCGACCGACCTGGTTGAAAAAAGTGTCATTTCCCGTTTTGAATACGACGCCGCCCGCGATCGTTTTGAAACCGCAAAGGCCAAACTCGAGGCGCAACAGATTGCTGTCAAAGAAGCTCAGGACCGCGCCAATCAGCAGAAAGTAGCCGTCAAGGAAGCGCAAACCAGCGTCAAGTCCAGTGAGATGCGCGCCAACCAACAGCAGGCGATCCTGCGTGGGCAGGCAAATCAACGTGAAAAGGCTACGCAGTATTCGCCGCTCAATGGAGTTGTAGTCGATGTTCCGACCCGGGTCGGCGAGTACGCCGTCTCTGCTCTGTCCTCGACGCCGTTAATGACCATTGCCGACATGTCGGCGATCAACGTCGAGGTGAACGTCGATGAGACTGAAATCGCCAGCGTCGAAGTAGGCCAGCAGGCGAAGATTAAGGTCGATGCCCTGGGCGAGAAGGAACTGGCTGCTACGGTCGTGCAAAAGAATCCGCTCGCAATCGCCAAGTCGGATACTCAGGGCGGACTGTCGAATCGGGTCAACGTCCAGGAAGCAAAGGAATTCAAAGTCACTCTGGAACTGGACAAGACGAAGATACCGGACGAGACGTGGATCTCGCTGCGTCCCGGGATGAACTCAACCGCGACCATAACTACGAAGACGAAGAATAATGTGTTGGCTGTTCCCTTGCAGGCGATCGTTGAGAAGGCTCCACCTACACCCACACCGGGATCGTCGGTAGCGGGCAACGCCCCGACGCCGACGGGCGAGAAGCCAAAAGACTTGAAGGGCGTTTATCTGCTCAACAAGAGCAACAAGGTGAAGTTTGTCGAGGTCACTACGGGCATCACCGGCGAGTCAGACATTGAAGTCATGAGCGGGGTTAAGTCGGGTGACGAGGTCGTTACGGGACCCAGCCGGGTCTTGAAGACTCTGAAGGACGGCGCCAGTGTCAAACGTCAAACAAAGACGCCGAACAGTAACGCTAATGCCGGCGGAGGTAGTTGATGACCGAAACCATAGTCGCGCCTCAGACGGCACCCGAAGTGATCATCAAACCGGAAATGCCGGCGCCCGACGGCAAAGCTGGTTCGTTGATCGCGATGCACGATATCTGGAAGACCTATGACATGGGCGCGGAGAAGGTGCACGCGCTTCATGGCGTTACGTTCAATGTGCGGCGCGGCGAATACCTGGCGATCACCGGCCCTTCCGGCTCCGGAAAATCTACGCTGATGAATTTGATTGGTTGTCTCGATACGCCGAGCAAAGGCGAATACTGGCTAAACGGCAAGAACGTCTCAGAGATGGACGACGACGAACTGGCCCGCATTCGTAATCAGGAAGTTGGTTTTGTCTTTCAGACTTTTAATTTGCTGGCCCGCGCCACGGCCTTGCACAATGTCGAGTTGCCCCTTATCTACGGCGGCATTCCGGGAGCGAAGCGGCATGAAATGGCCAAAGAAGCGCTGGCCGAAGTTGACCTGGCCGATCGCATGACCCATCGTCCTAACGAGCTCTCCGGCGGCCAGCGGCAGCGCGTCGCCATCGCCCGAGCTCTGGTAAATCATCCGTCAATCCTGCTGGCCGACGAGCCGACCGGCGCCCTTGACACGGCGACAAGCTACGACATCATGAATCTTTTCGAAAAACTTTACGAAGCCGGCAACACTATCATCCTGGTCACCCACGAGCATGATATTGCCGCGCGCGCGCGCCGCGTCATATCGATCCGCGACGGGCTGATCGAAAAAGACGAAATCATCAGATAGGAGGCGCTGCCGATGTCCCTCCTCGGCGAGGCGAGTGCGCAGTCGCCCAAATCCGCAATCAGGGAATTAGTTAGACCGCGGCGCAGAATCCGTTCACTATTGACGGTTCTGCGCGTTGCCGCTCTGTGGGAAGCCTTTCTGGTCGCTGCCGCCAGTCTCCGTGCTAACAAGTTGCGCACTGCTCTGACCCTGGTAGGCATCATTGTCGGTGTTACCGCCGTGATTGCGGTGGTTACGATTATCAAGGGTTTGGACCAAACGGTAGCCCAAACATTTTCTTCGCAGGGATCGACAGTTTTTACGATTTCCAAAAGACCGCGCGTGATCACTTCGCGTGAAGACTTCATAAAGTACAACAAGCGCAAAGACATCACTGAAGATGATGCCGAATCAATTTTTCGTTTATGCACGGCCTGCTGGCGGACAGGAATAGTCGCAAACGATGCGGTCAACACCAAACGCGGTAACCAGAAGTCTGACAACGTCGGAATCCGGGCCATTAAGCCGACGTCGATGTTTGAGATCGATGGCGTAGCGCTGGACACTGGGCGGTATTGGAATGAAGCCGAATCGGCGCACGAAGTAGCCGTTGTCGGACCCGACATAGTCACAAATTTGTTCCCCAACCAGTCGCCCGACCAGGTCCTGGGCCAGGAGATTTGGGCCGGTGGTCGTCTGTATATGATTGTCGGAGTACTGCAACCGCGCGGAAAAATTCTTGGAATATCGCGCGACAATATAATTTACATTCCGTTTGCGACTTATAAGAAAAACTTTGGCTTGAACGTCTCCCACGGAGCTTTCAGTGGATCCGGAATCCTGGTCGTCTTTATTCAGACGCAAACCGCGCAGCAATTGGAAGCAGCCGAAGACCAGGTGCGCGCGATCATGCGCAATCGCCGCGGCAAGACATTCGGCGACGAAGACGATGGATTTGCGCTTGAGACTGAGGATGTATTTTTGAAGCTCTATTCCAGCGCGACCTCCAACATATATCTGGTGACAATCGGCGTCGCGGCAATCTCGCTGGTGGTTGGTGGCATTGTGGTGATGAACATCATGCTCGTCTCAGTTACCGAGCGCACGAAGGAAATCGGCATTCGCAAAGCCGTCGGCGCGCGACAGAAAGATATCCTGACGCAGTTTCTGATCGAAGCCATTGCCGTAACCGCGATTGGGGGAGCGATTGGAGTATTGACTGGTTTCGGGACAGCCTGGCTGATTGCCTTCCTAATCGGATTTCCGTTGTTGTTCAGCATCTGGTCCGCGGTTTTGGGGGTTGGCGTGTCATCAATCGTGGGGGTCGTTAGCGGTCTTTGGCCCGCGTGGCGTGCGGCGCGTTTGGATCCGATAGACGCACTCAGGGCGGAATAAAATCAATGACGTTTGCTGATCTCAAAGAATCCGCCTGGATGGCGATCGATACCGTGCGCGCGAACAAATTGCGTTCGTCGCTGACGATTCTTGGTGTCAGCGTCGGCGTCATCACGGTGATGTTCATGGTTTCGATCATTCAGGGATTGAACAAAGCGTTTGCCGCGCAAATTGAAACGCTGGGTTCGAACACCGTCTGGGTGACGAAATTCGATCCCAGCTTTGGGCATCAAATCACTGACGAAGAGATCCACCGCAAGGATTTAACGATCGAAGACGCGGATGCGATTCGCAGCGAAGCCCCATCCGTCGCGGATACTTCGCCGTTCTATCGAAAGATTGCCGAAGCGGTACGATACAAGGACAAACAAACCGATACTCCACTTCTGCTTGGGGTCACCCCGCATTATGAATTCACGATGTCGAGCTATGTCGGCTATGGACGTTTCATCAGCGAGGTAGACGTTGAACAACGGGGGAACGTCTGTGTCATGGGGCGCGACGTTGTCAAAGGACTCTTCCCTTACGAAGATCCGCTTAATAAGGAAATCAAGATTGCGGGCCGGCCGTTTCTGGTTATCGGCGTAATGGAATCGCTGGGACAGATCCTGGGCCAATCACGTGATAATCAGGTATATATTCCAGTCACGACATTTCAGAAATACTATCCGGAGATCACTTTTCCGGAAACAATTTTCGGAATTTTCGTGCGCCCGATCTCAAGGGCCTACGTTAAGTCGGCGATCGACGAAATTACCGACATTCTGCGACGCCGTCGCCGTGTGCCAAACGCCGAGCTTAACAACTTTGGCATCTCCTCACAGGATGCATTGCTGGACATTTACAACCAGTTGACCGGCGCAACCTTTTTGGTGCTTACCGCTGTTTCGGCGGTCGCGCTGATGATCGGCGGCATTGGCGTGATGAACATCATGCTGGTTTCAGTCACTGAGCGGACGAAGGAAATCGGACTGCGCAAGGCGGTGGGAGCAACGCGCATTAATATCCTTTCGCAATTTCTCATCGAAGCGATGGTGCTCACTTCGTTTGGCGGTTTGGTCGGTCTGGCAGTCGGCGAACTTTTCAGTTTTCTGGTCAACAAATATTCACCGTTACCCGCCTATGTGCCGGCCTGGGCCATCGCTGTAGGAATAGGCATCTCCGCGGGCGTCGGCATAGTCTTTGGACTCTGGCCGGCCTGGAAGGCTGCGCGTTTGGATCCAATCGAGTCGTTAAGATATGAATAAATGAAAGACGTACCAGGCACGCAGCGTAACTAAACCCCTTCTCGGCGCGTACTAATAGTACCAGTGAAGCTTATCGAAATTCTGAAAGTTGCGATCGCGGCCATCTGGGCGCACAAGCTGCGATCGGCGCTGACCCTGCTGGGCATGATTGTCGGGGTGACGGCGTTCGTCACCGTCGTGTCGCTGATCCAGGGCTTCAACGTTTACATCGATGAAAAGATTGCCGGCATTGGCGCAAAGTCTTTTTCGGTCCAGCGCTTTAACCCCTTTGAAGATTTCAAAGACACCGACACGATCGCCGCCGCGCAACGACGCAACAAGGACCTAACGCTCGAAGACTATGACTATCTGAAAGAACATGTGACGTTGGTTAACAAGATCGGAGCCAAGGCGCGCGGCACTCCTTCCGAAGTTAAGCACAACGATCAGGTCCTGGACGATGTGATTGTTATCGGGGCTACAGCAAACACGGTCGAGATTGACAATCGGGATGTAGCGGATGGCCGCTTTTTCACCGACACAGAAAACGATGGCGCTGTTCGGGTCGCTTACATCGGCATGGATGTGGCCACGAAACTATTTCCGGCCGGCAATGCCGTGGGTAGCGAAATCACGATATCCGGCTTGCCCTATCGAGTCATTGGTATCGAGACGGCGAGGGGCACGGTCTTCGGTATTCCGCAGGATAATTTCATCATCGTGCCGTTAAAGACCTATGCCGTCAACTTCGGATCGTTAATTCGTCAGCGTTCACTTTATTTTGTCGCGACCGCCAAAAGCGATAATCAATTCAGCGACGCGGTCGAAGAGGTACGCTTTCTGATGCGCGTGCGGCGCAAAGTTCCGACTAACGAGAAGGACAACTTTGGCATCGTCACTCCGGATGCGATCACCGGCTTGCGGGATCGGATCTTTGGTACGTTCTTTATCGTGGCAATAAGCGTTCCAGCCATCGCCCTGGTAGTTGGCGCGATCGTCATTATGAACATCATGCTCGTTTCAGTGACCGAGCGCACCAAGGAGATCGGACTTCGCAAGTCGCTGGGGGCGCGGCGTGCTGACATCCTAAAGCAGTTCCTGGTTGAGGCAGTCACCCTGGCTACAATTGGCGGTACGATCGGCGTGTTTCTTGCCTGGATTGTCGGGAAGATCATGACCGCAATTTTTCTCCAGACGTATCTCTCGATATTCGCGATTTTAGGTGCGATTGGGGTGTCCGCCGCCGCCGGCGTGCTGTCCGGACTCTTTCCGGCCTGGAAAGCAGCGCGGTTGGATCCAATCGAGGCGCTGCGCGCAGAAACTTAGGACCTTAGTCGTGAGTTCAGCAGAGTCCGACAACTTACTAACAACTGATGACTGAAAATTATGAAACTATTTCGCAGCGACATTATCGAAAATCTTTGGCTCGCCCTGGGCACATTGCGCGCTAACAAGCTTCGCTCCTTTCTGACGGTCACTGGTGTGATTATCGGCGTCATAACGGTGATGCTCATCGCGTCAGTGATTGCCGGTTTTGACACCGCTGTAACGAAAGAGGTCGAATCGTTCGGCACGCGCTCGATGTACATCAGCAAATACAATCCCGGCATTCACGTGGGCCGGCTATCGCGCGAAGAGCGCATGCGCAAGCCTTTGACTTACGATGACGCAATCGATTTGGGTACGTTGCCGGCGGTCGAAGTCTCAGTGCCATTCCTCGAAATCACCAATAACTTCTTTGGCCAGAAATTGTTGGTAAGCGGCGGCGGCAAGACTTCTGCGTCAGTTTCTCTACAAGGAACGCTGCCGGATTTCGAAAAGGCCGGCACGCAAATTATTGCCGAAGGGCGCTTCTTTTCTCAGTTTGAAAACGACACGAACGAAGAGGTTTGCGTGGTTGGCTCGAAAGTCGCCGATGATTTCTTTAAGGTCGGCTCGCCGGTCGGTCAAACGATTAAGATCGGCGCCCAGGACTTTCGCGTCGTTGGCCTGCTCGAGAAGCGCGAGCAGTTTCTTTTCAGCGGCGGCAGCGACGATCAAAACAACGTCATCTATCTGCCTTACAACGTGGCCCGCAAATTGAAACCAAATTCGGAAGACGTTTATCTTCTGGTTGTCGCCAAGCCCGGCATGATGCAGGAGGGGTTGGACCAGGTAACCGATCGCCTGCGCGTTCGGCGTCAGGTCCCTTTTGGCAAGCCCGATAATTTTGGAATTGAAACTTCTGAGTCTTTGATCAGCAGCTTTCACTCGATCACCGGCGGCATCGCCATCGGCATGATCGTTATTTCATCAGTTGGATTAATGGTAGGCGGCATCGGCGTGATGAATATCATGCTGGTTTCAGTAACTGAGCGGACCCGCGAGATTGGCGTGCGCAAAGCAATCGGCGCGCGCCGCCGCGACATTCTCTGGCAGTTTCTGATCGAAGCGATGGTGCTGACGGGTTTTGGCGGGCTGGTTGGCCTGGGTATTGGTTGGTCGCTCACCCTGCTGGTGAAGCTGATCATGCCTTCTTACGTGCCCCTGTGGGCGCCGGCGGCTGGTTTTATCGCCAGCGTAGGCATCGGCATGATCTTCGGATTGTGGCCGGCCTGGAAAGCAGCGCGCCTGGACCCAATCGAATCGCTGCGTTACGAGTGAGCAATGGCCGCGGTCCTTTACTCCTGACACTGCCCGCGCGACGTGATGGAGTCAGTACCACCCGCCTAAGTTTGAGCGCTGGATCCACCCGCTGACGCAGGTGGTACTGACCTCACTGCCAACATGAGACCTGGGAATAGTGCCAGCCGCGAACCCAAATGCCGGCGCTCTTCTACGAAACAAAGCTCGGAAAGATCGCCGTAATTCCGACAAAAAACAATAGAGCCAACACCCAAATAGTGATTGCCACTCCCCACGCCGCGGAGGAACTCATTTTCTCACTTCCTTCGTGCAATCCCTTTGCGACCAGCCAAAGTTTGTAGAAAGAAAGAACGCCAATTGAAGTTGCGGTCACGAACAGTACCGGATGATCCTTTGGCGCAAACAAAACGCCGAGGTTGTCCTGGATCAAGCTTTCCTGTCCGAGAAGCGGATGAATATCATCCGGTGACTTAATGTAGAGCAGAATAAAACTGAGTACCTTTTGAATTATGATCACCGGAAGGGTTGCGTAAACCGCGATGGCCATTGCCTGCCAAAAATTTATGCGGCCGCCGAATGCCAAACCGCCGAGCAGATAAAGTGCCGCCAGGAACGCCAGGAAGAAGAACGCTCCGACGATACCCTTGACGGCGTTACCGGCGCGGAAAACCGGCGACCTGGCTTGTTCGAGCCCTTCAGTGCGGGCTCTATCAACAGCTTCCGGTGGAATAAGCGGCGACTCAGCCATTTTGTCGACGGTGTAATTCAGAATGCGCTCAGGAGTCAGGCGCTGAGTGAATGCCGCAACATACGCCACGTTAAGAATGGCGATCACTAATAGGCCGGCCACCCATCGCGGATAAAAACGCAGGTTTCCGAAGACGCGGGCTGGTTCATAGAAGATGCCGGCGATCCGGTCGAACACACCGAGTGGCGCCGGCGCGTTCGGACCAACTTCCGGCAGCCGAACGAAACTAAGCGCAAAAAGCAGCACGCCTAAACACGCAACCGCGGCCCCTGTTCCGAGTCCGCCGACCACTATTTTTGCCACTCCGGCGACTAAAATCGCTATGCCGAGCACGAGTAGGACTATGCCGATGATCAGCATGTTTGCCGGCCGCCGGCGTTCAGGCGGCGCTTCTATTGCCGGCGGCGGTGGCGGTTGAAATTCCTGATTGGGGTCGCTCATGTTTTCCTCCAGATTAGTTTAGAGGACGGGGAGACTGCGTTCCGTCCCGTGTCCGCAGGCCCGCGCGTGAGCGAGGGCAGGTTAGATTGAATGACTGATACGCCCGTTCTTTTGACAATGTTTCACTGCCAAACTGCAACCAAAGAAGCCCTCACTTACGATCGGGCTTCTGATACTGGAGCGGCTTCCCATCCTTCAACCCGAATGCAAGCCACGCTATGTCCCGGTGAAAGTTCGCGCAACTCTGGATCAATTCGCGCGCATTCGTCAATAGCCAGCGGACAACGCGTACGAAAACGGCAACCAGACGGTGGATTGCGCGCGGTCGGGACATCGCCTTTCAAAATGATCCGGTCGCGTTTAGCTTTCGGATCCGGAACCGGAATCGCCGAAAGCAAAGCCCGTGTATACGGATGCAGCGGATTCTTATAGAGGTCGACAGCGTCTGCGACCTCGACAATGCGACCGAGATACATCACCGCTACGCGCGTCGATATATGCTCGACTACGGCCAAACCGTGCGAGATGAAAAGGTAAGTTAGGCCGAGTTCCTTCTGCAGGTCCTGTAATAGATTGACCACCTGCGCCTGCACTGAGACGTCGAGCGCGGACACCGGCTCATCGGCAACAATCAGCTTTGGATTCAGCGCCAGCGCGCGCGCGACGCCGATGCGCTGCAACTGGCCGCCGGAAAACTCGTGCGGATAACGAGTAGCGTAGCCAGGGTCCAGCTTGACTCGGCGGAGTAATTCAGCTACCCGTTCGCGTCTTTCTGGTTTCGTTCCGATTTTATGGATCACCAGAGGCTCAGCGATTATGTCGCCGATTTTCATTCGAGGATTCAGCGAAGCGTGCGGGTCCTGAAGAATAATTTGCATTTCCCGGCGCAGCTCTCGCAAATCGCGCTTGCCCATCGTCGTGACATCGCGACCGTCGAAGGCGATCTCACCTTCCGTTGGTTCGATCAGTCGCAGCAAACAACGGCCCGCAGTTGATTTTCCGCATCCTGATTCACCGACCAGCCCGAGCGTCTCGCCGCAGAAGATTTCAAAGGACACGCCGTCAACTGCGTGCAACACATCCAGACTGCCTTCGACCGGAAAGTGTTTGACGAGTCCGCGGACGCGAACTAGCGCGTGGTTATTGTTTTGATCGGCTTTCAAGGTAACGATGATTTAAAGGCTTTGCCTTCTGATGTGCGGAAAGCCTATGGCTTTCCGTGCGCGTTCGTTCGCCAACTTCGGAGGCTACGTCTCCGAATAGGCCAGGCGAAGCCTGGGAATAATAAAGTCGAGTTGCCCGCCGGAAAGGCGGAGCCTTTCCGCACCTCACGCGGCAGAGCCGCTCTCACGATGGTGGCCTAACGCAGTAACGTGCGTCTGATATTCAGCCGTTGCCGGATCGTACAGCACGCACCGTACGACTACGCCCTCACCCGCCGGATAAAGTGGAATCTCACCCTCCTTACAACGCGGCATACGATAAGGACAGCGTGGTTCGAAATGACAGCCGGGCGGAAGATTAGTTGGACTGGGGACGACGCCTTCAATCGTTTGCAGCCGTTCAGCCCGTGCGACGCCTACTTCAGTCAACTTTGGCACCGAGTGCAGCAATCCTTCCGTGTACGGATGCCTGGGTTTCGCGAACAATTCATCGACCGGAGATTCTTCGACGATTTTTCCCGTATACATCACCGCGACCCGGTCAGCAACTTCCGCCACGACGCCGAGGTCGTGCGTGATTAAGAGCACCGCCAACTCACGCGTCTTTCTCAGGTTATCCAACAGATCGAGAATCTGCGCCTGAATCGTGACGTCGAGGGCCGTGGTTGGCTCGTCTGCGATCAAGAGTTTTGGATCGCACGCCAGGGCCATGGCGATCATCACGCGTTGTCGCATGCCGCCGGAAAGCTGGTGCGGATAGTCGTTGACCCGCGTTTCGGGATCTGGAATCGCGACCTCGCGCATGGCGGCGATCGCCCCTTCTCTCGCTTGCGGGCGCGAAAGCTTTCGATGCAGCCTGAGCGCTTCAGCAATTTGCTCTCCAACCGTGAAAACCGGGTTCAGCGAAGTCATCGGGTCCTGAAAGATCATGGCAATATCATCGCCACGAACCGCGCGCATTTCAGCATTGGAGAGTTTCAGCAGGTCCCGACCATCGAAAACAATTTCGCCGTCGACAATCCGGCCCGGTGGCGCCACCAGTCGCATAATTGAGAGTGCAGTCATCGACTTGCCACAACCGCTTTCGCCCACCAGACCCAGAAGCTCGCCACGATCCAGGTAAAAGCTGACGTCATCAACTGCGCGCACCAGGCCGGCACGCGTGGCGAAATGCGTTCGCAGGTTCTTGACTTCGAGCAGGTGACTCATTGTCCTGGTAGTTTTCTCTGTGCTCCTGGTAACGAAATGATTATCACATTTCACTCAATCACACTTTGACGGCTTCGCGATATTCACCCCAGACAAGGCGCAGGCGATTGCTGATCTCGCCTACGGTGGCAAATGCTTCGACACAATCAAGAATGCGAGGCAAGGCACTTTCAGTTCCCCGCGCGGCTTCTTCCAGTTTAGCCAGGGCCGATTCGCAGGCGCCGGCGTCGCGTTTATTGCGCAAGGCGCGCAACCGCTCGATTTGAGCTTTTTCAATTGCCGGTTCGACCCGCAAAGTCTTGACGCGCGCCTCTTCATCGCTCTGAAAACGATTTACGCCAACGACGATCGCCTCGTTGGATTCAACCGCCCGCTGATACTCGTAAGCAGAGTTCTGAATTTCGCGCTGGATATAACCCTGTTCGATGGCCCGCAGGGTGCCGCCCATCGCGTCAATCTTGTCCAGATAATCAACCACCCTCCGCTCGATCTCATTTGTGAGTTCTTCGATCGCATACGAGCCGGCCAAGGGATCAACCGTGTCGGCAACTCCCGATTCGAAGGCGATAATTTGTTGGGTGCGCAAGGCAAGGCGCGCCGCATCCTCAGTCGGTAGCGCCAACGCTTCGTCCATCGAGTTGGTATGCAACGATTGTGTTCCTCCCAGGACGGCGGCGAGCGCTTGAATCGTTGTGCGCACGACATTCACTTCCGGTTGTTGCGCGGTGAGCGTCGAACCAGCGGTCTGAGTGTGAAAGCGCAGCATCATCGACCGCGGATCGCGCGCGTGAAAACGCTCGCGCATCATGCGCGCCCACAGGCGACGCGCGGCGCGAAACTTGGCAATTTCCTCCAGCAGGTTGTTATGGGCGTTGAAGAAAAAGGAGATGCGCGGCGCAAAATCGTCAATCTCAAGTCCTGCTTTGATCGCGGCTTCGACATAAGCGATGGCGTCGGCGAGGGTGAAGGCGACTTCCTGTACGGCGGTCGAACCGGCTTCGCGAATGTGATATCCGCTAATCGAGATTATGTTCCAGTTGGGAACCTCGCGCGCACAAAACGCGAAGGTGTCAGTAATTAATCTCAGCGATGGAGTGGGTGGAAAGATGTACGTGCCGCGCGCAATATACTCTTTCAGAATATCGTTCTGCAGGGTGCCGTTGACCTTATCGAACGCCACGCCTTGTTTTCTCGCCACCGCCAGATAAAGACACAGAAGAATCGCGGCGGTCGCATTGATTGTCATCGAGGTCGAAACTTCGCCGAGCGGAATCCCGTCAAACAATCGCAGCATATCTTCGAGAGAATCAATCGCCACACCGACTTTGCCGACTTCACCGGCCGCTAACGGATCATCGGAATCCAGACCGATCTGGGTAGGCAAATCGAAAGCGACTGATAATCCTGTAGTTCCCTGTGACAGCAAATATTTGTACCGCGCGTTTGATTCCTCCGCGGTGGCATAGCCGGCGTACTGTCGCATCGTCCAAAGACGCCCGCGATACATGTTCGGCCGGATGCCGCGGGTGTAAGGAAATTCGCCGGGATCCCCAAGGTCTCGATCATATTTAACGGCATCGGTGTTTCCAGGATTAAAGTCCACCGGCAGCTCGATGCCGGAAGAAGTTTTGAAGAGCTCGCGGCGATTAGTATTGGCGTCTTTGCTTTTAGCGACCATTGCGTGCGAAATGCGAAAGTAGTCGAAGGCTAGCACAGGGAATGTTAAGGCGGCAATTCCGTGTTGAGATTGAACTTGCGTATCGAAAGCCCGACTGTTACGAAGAGTAAGCTTAGGGTAAGTGTCGTTAATTTGACCGCGCCAAGTTTACTGACATAGCATCAAGATTGAAAGTTTGGAGTACCGCCTTCAGGCGGAATCTTCGCGGGTTGCCGCACTTCATCAGAGGTCTCGATTAATCTTGGAAATGGACGAGCATACAAAAAAGTTGGCCGAAGAGGTCGGCACGGCGATCAACGAATCTGTGCAGCAATCAGCCACCGTGGCTGCCGCTATCGAGCGCCTGCGCGAAGCAGGATTTGAAATGGAGCTGACGCTGAAATTGGAGATAGGACTAAGGCCGCACACAGATGAACAACCCGATGGCGGGAGCGAAGGCGCGCTGGAATTGACCGAGGAAGACATGCGGATCCTGCGGTCAATGAAAATTAAGATTGATCCAGAATAGAAAAGATCATTTTCCATTTTTCATTTCACACTCTTCATTTGCCATTCTAATCTATCTTCGCACCGTTAAATGCGGGATGTTTGCAGAACTTAGTGCCAAAGAGATTACCCGCGGGATTTGAAAAGCTGCTTTCAAATCCCGCGGGTTCGTTTGTTAGTACCAGCAAGTCTATAAATATCTCGTGCCTCCGGCACGAATACAGATCTTGTCAGGAAGCGGCTTGCTACTCCGGCATTTGCTCACTTCCCGTCAGCTTCTGCTGCCGCAATGCCGCCGCGCCGATCAGTCCACCCATGCCCATCGACTCGACGGCGCTGCTGGGGACGAGCATCAAGGCGCCTTTTTCTTTCAAGCCTTCATACAGCATGTTCATCGCGCGCAAATGCAACGCTGTCGGATTGTCGCGATAAGACTCGGCCGCCTTACTGAACTGCGCGGCAATCTCGACCTCCGCCTGTGCCAGAATCACCCGCGCGGCTTTCTCGCGCGCGGCTTGCGCTTCGCGGGACATGGCATCCTGCAGGGCTGCCGGAATAATGACGTCGCGCATCTCGACTGATTGCACGGTCACGCCCCAGGGGGTCGAGCGCTCATCGATCAGCTTTTGCAACTCACCTTCGATTCGTTCACGGCCACGCAATAGGTCACTCAAAGAGGTGCGACCAATAATATCGCGCAAAGCCGTCTGTGCTGCCCAGCTGACTGCCGCCGGATAATTCTGCACTTCGAGCGCTGCTTTTTCCGGATCATAAACCACCCAGAAGAGCACTGCGTCGACATTGACCGGCACCGTGTCGCTGGTCAAAGTTTCTTCCGCGGCGAAGCCGGTCGTAATCACTCGCTGATCGATCCAGGCGGAAACTGTGTCGACGAAGGGAACGATCCAAAACAGTCCCGGACCGCGCAGGCCGACGTACTTTCCCAGTCTGAGCACGACCGCGCGCTCCCATTGCCGCGCGATCTTTGGCGCCTGAGCCAGCAACAGGCCGAGCAAGAATCCGACAATGGCGCCGGCCGGATTCAAGGTCAAGAGAGTCAATAGCCCTCCCACCGCGAGGGGAGCCAGAAACGCGAGCGCCGACACGACATTCATTCGGGGCGTGTTGGGGCTGGGCAGATTGCTCCGCGTCTCAACCAAACTTTGCATGTTAGGCATAATTTTTCATCTCCTTGTTGGTATCGCAAGTTGCTAACTTGCGATTTCTTCGTCATTTGTGATCGCAAATTATCAGTTTGCGCCACATCAATTTGCGCTACGTTTCTTGCGTCTGCCGTGCAGATGCTCAATAACGTCATCAATTGAAAAGCCGCGCGTGCCGGTTTCGGCAATGAAATGGTCGGCCAGTTCGCGCAATTGCTTTTCCCGGTCGCGGCGTCCGAATGAAGCTTCCGCGGGCCGATCGCTGACGAACGTGCCCACTCCGCGACGCGTCTCGACCACGCCGGCGCGTTCAAGTTCGGCATAGACTTTGGCCACCGTATTGGCATTGATCCGAAGCTCGACAGCCATCTGGCGGACTGTTGGTAGTTGCTCTCCAATCCGCAGTTTACCGGTGGCAATCGCGAAGCGAATCGACCGCTCCAGCTGATGATAAAGCGGTGTCGGATGTTTGGCGTCCACGTAGAACATCAGTTTTCACTATTGTACTACGACAATAGTACAAAGAAGGTTTCATGGCAAGTGAGGAGCTTGTAAAAATCATTGCATATTCAAAAGTGAGAAAACCGGGTTACTTTCCGTGGAGTCTTAGGACATATCTCAGTTCGTGAAGCGGACGACAGCCGTCCGCTTCGCGGACTAATCCTCTGTCGAGTTTCGCACTCTCTACCTGTTTTGACTGAGTTAACTCTCAATCGACTCTGCGAGGTTGTCGTTCTTGTTTTCGAATCCCTCAAACTTCAGCTAATCATTAACACAAGTGCCGAGCTAGCCGTCGCTTGGAGTAGCTACAAGCCCTATGTTATCTTCTCAATCTTTCAAATCCTTCCGATTTTGCCCGGAGTGGGCTTCGCAACAAATAGAGGAGTCGAGTACGAAATATGGCTACGTCTAACGGAAACAGCACGAACGGAAGCACTGGAAAAGTCGTGCAAATTATCGGCCCGGTGGTCGATGTCGAGTTCGGAGCGAAATACCTGCCGCCGATTTACCAGGCGCTGCGGATTATTTCCGAGGGTTTTGAAGTGCCTGAGCCGATCGATGTGATTGCCGAAGTGCAGCAACATCTGGGCGAGGGGCGCGTGCGTGCGGTTTCCATGTTGCCCACCGACGGCATGGTGCGCGGCATGAAAGCAATTGATACTGGCGGGCCGATTACTGTGCCGGTGGGCGAAGGCACGCTCGGCCGCGTGATGAACGTCATTGGCGAGCCCGTCGACAACCTCGGAGACATACCGCACCAGCAGCGCTATCCGATTCATCGGCACGCGCCTACTTTTGAAGAGCAATCAACTGAGCTGCAGATGTTTGAAACGGGAATCAAGGTCATCGATCTGATTCAGCCGTTTCTCCGTGGCGGCAAGATTGGTTTGTTCGGCGGCGCCGGCGTCGGCAAGACCGTCATCGTCATGGAATTGATCAATAACATCGCGAAAGCCCGTTCCGGCTTCTCCGTCTTCGCTGGAGTTGGCGAACGCACCCGCGAAGGAAACGATCTGCTCCGCGAGATGGTCGAGTCTGAGGTGATTCAGTTCGGCGAGGCGTTCAATAAGAACCTGCACGATACCGGCGCCTTCGACATGACCAAGGTGGACATGAAGGCGATCGAGAAATCAAAGGTCGCACTCATCTACGGCCAGATGACTGAGCCGCCGGGTGCGCGCCTGCGGGTGGCGCTGTCGGGTCTTACGGTCGCCGAGTATTTCCGAGATCAGGGCATGGACGTGCTGCTCTTCATCGATAACATTTTCAGGTTCACTCAGGCCGGCTCAGAAGTTTCGGCGCTCCTCGGCCGCATGCCGTCGGCGGTGGGCTATCAACCAAACCTCGCGACCGAGATGGGCGAAATGCAGGAGCGGATTACCTCAACCAAGACGGGATCGATCACTTCGATTCAGGCGGTGTACGTTCCGGCGGACGATTACACCGATCCGGCGCCGGCGACCACGTTCGCGCACCTCGATGCCGTCACCGCGCTGTCGCGACAGATCGTTGAATTGGGAATCTATCCGGCGGTAGATCCGCTTGCCTCTTCATCCCGCATCCTCGATCCGCGCATCGTCGGCGAAGATCATTACAACACCGCGCAGCAGGTCAAACAGATCCTGCAGCGCTACAAGGATCTCCAGGACATCATTGCGATCCTCGGGCTGGACGAATTGTCTGATGAAGACAAGCTGGTAGTTTCGCGCGCGCGCAAGATCCAGAAGTTCTTTTCGCAGCCTTTCCACGTTGCTTCGCAGTTTACCGGCCGCGAAGGTAAGTATTGCAAGCTGGAAGACACGATCAAAGGCTTCAAAGAAATCATCGAAGGCAAACACGACGATCTGCCCGAACAGGCTTTCTATATGGCCGGCACGATTGAAGAAGTCGTAGAGGCGGGCAAGCAATATCAAGGATGAAGGATGAGGGATGAAGGATGAAGATTGAGCAAGGCTAAAGTGGAGGATGAAATCATGATCCGTTGTGACCACGTTTTCATCCTTCATCCCTCCGCCTTCATCCTTTGTTTTTTATGGCCGATCAACTCCAACTCGATGTAGTTACTCCTGAACGGCGCGTACTGTCGGAAGCGGTGAATGCCGTGACTGTTCCCGGACGGGGCGGCGAGATGCAGATCCTTCCCGGCCATGCCGCCTTAATCTCGGAACTGCAAACCGGCGTGCTCGCTTACAACGAAGACGGCACCACGTTTCATTTACACGTCTCGGGCGGCTTTGTCGAAGTCAACGACGATCGTGTCTCAGTGCTGGCGGAAATCGCCGAGCGGCCTGAAGAAATTGACGCCGCGCGCGCCAGGCTGTCGCGTGATCACATGGAAAAGGAATTGAGTTCGTGGAGCGGGACAGAAGAAGATTTTGAAAAAGCCCGAGCCAAGCTCGAGCGTTCGGTGGTGCGCCTCCAGCTCACTTCAGAGCGTCGTAGTTGATACGAGCACAACAGCCATCTCGCACTAAACGTTAAAGTCCTGCCGCCGCGATAGTCTCTTTCATCTCGCGCACTGCCTGCTCTAGTCCCACAAACACGGCGCGCGAAATAATGTGATGGCCAATATTGAATTCGCTGATCTCGCCGATGCCGGCCACGGCCGAGACGTTCCGCGTCGTCAGGCCGTGACCTGCGGCTACGTGCAAACCGTATTGTGCGGCGAGAGCTGCGCTCTCACGCAGGCGACGCAATTCCTGATTGACCTGCATGGCCCCTCCACCGTGGATGCCGCGCCCTCCCAGAGTCGCGTCAGCATACGCGGCGGTGCATAACTCGACCTGCTGAGCATTGACTTCACGAGCGGCTTCAATCTGCAGCGGATCCGGATCAATGAACAGACTTGCCATGATCCCGGCCTCGCGCAGGCGAGCTACCGCAGCGCGAACAATTGCTTCGTTTGTCAGGACATTCAGACCGCCTTCAGTAGTAATTTCGCCGGGATTCTCGGGCACCAGACTGACGGCATCCGGTTTCGTGTCGATAGCAATCTTTACCATTTCTTCCGTGGCAGCCATCTCGACATTCAGATAAGTTGTGAGGGCGTCTCGCAACAACCGCACATCTTCATCTTGAATGTGCCGGCGATCGCCACGCAGGTGGATCGTGATTCCATCTGCGCCGGCCTGCTCGCAAATCATCGCGGCGGCGACGACACTTGGCTCCGGCGCGTGACGCGCCTGCCGCACGGTGGCGACATGATCAATGTTGACGTTAAGACGAGCGGTCATCTGTTCATGAAAAAAGGTAAAAGTAAAAAGGCAAAAGATCAATCCTGTTCGTGGCGATACCTGGCTCTTCTTTTTCTTTACTCTTGCCTTCCCGTATCAGCCATCACCTCTGCTCGGGCAGCGCTGATCGCTTCAGCGTAAGCCCCCCGGTCGACTTCGCGACGAATGCGCCGCACTTCATCCGCCATGCGAAAGCTGTCGCGCAAGACTGCCACTTTGCTGCCCGGATTGTGGTCCCAGCGCACCGGGATTTCGCGCAGCCGCACCTGGGCGAGATGCGCCAGGTAAATCAATTCCACGTCGAAGCCGAACCGATCGATCTTTGCCGCTTCGATCAACGGGCGGCAGACATTCATGCGAAAAGCTTTGAAACCGCATTGCGTGTCCCAGAATGGCAAGGCCGTTGCCAGGCGCACGATCAAATTGAAAACGCGACCACCTTGTTCGCGGCGCCATGGTTGATGCACGCCAATCAGACTCCGATCCAGCGCGCGCGAGCCAAACGTTAAATCGCACTCGCCGTTTTCGATCGGATCGATGAGTTTTGCTGCCTCAGTTATTGGCGTTGAAAGATCAGCGTCAGAAAACAGGGCAATGTTTGATCGAGCATGCAGCAGCCCGGTGCGTACCGCGTGACCTTTTCCGCGATTCTGTTCTCCTCTGATCAGACGCGCGCTAATGCCACTCGCCTCCACGAAACCGCGCTCTGCCACCTCGGCAGTATCGTCAGTCGAACCATCATCGACGACAATCAGTTCGCTGCCGGGTCGAGCTGTGCTGAGAAAATCGGCGATCACGGGCAGCGTCGTCACCAGCCGCGCGGCTTCGTTGTAAGCGGGCACAATGATGGAGAGCGGCGGCAGCATCTGGAGCTGAGAACGTCATTCTGCGGAAAGCAGCGGCTTTGCACAAGTGTTACTGTTGCTTTCTTCAAAAGCGGCGCGGCTCTCGCCCGTTTAATCGGGCGCAAGATACGGGAACCACCACAGGACAGGCCGATTTGCGCGGGTCACGCCTTAGCCCGGTTTGCGAATGCTGTGCTATATTTCATTAGACTTAAGCGCGGACTGTCCCTGCGACAAGTATGAATCGGAACTTCACTGCAATTGCTGTCGGCGTCCTCCTGATTTCAAGCGTCACTGGAGGCCTGCGCGCGCGCTCACACCGGCGCGTGACGAAGCCAAATGATCTGGCGGTCGAGAAATTCGAAGCTGAGCGGGTCGAGAACGGCTACGCCGAAGCCGTTGCGAAAGTTGAAGAAAAATACGCGGGCGAGATCGATTACGAGAAAGCTACCCAGGCGGCAATCCAGGGAATGCTTTTCACGCTCGATCCTCATTCGGTTTATTTCCCCTTCAGCGAATTCAAGAAGCTAAAAGAAGATCAGGATTCGCGTTTTTATGGCATCGGAGTTCAGATCCTGCGTCATGACGACGGTGTCTATATTCAATCGGCGGTCGAAGGTACTCCGGCCGCGCGCGCCGGATTGCGCTACGGTGATCGCATCATCGAAGTTGACGGCAAAGATGCGCGCGATTGGACTGGCGACGAAGTTTCAAAAAATGTTCGCGGAACTCGCGGCGAGGCTGTGAACCTCAAAATAGAAAGGGCCGGCCAGGAAGCACCAATCAACTTTAAGATCGTGCGCGACGCAGTGCCGCTGCCTTCGGTGCGCAATGCGTTTATGCTGCGCGCCAGCACCGGCTACATCGGATTGATCGGCGGTTTCCAGCACACCACTGATGACGAGCTGCGCGAAGCAATCAACAGCCTGCGCAAGGAAGGGATGCGGCAGCTTGTCCTTGATCTACGCAATAACACCGGAGGTTTGCTGGATCAGGCCATCAATGTGTCGAGCGAGTTTTTGCCGCGCGACCAGGCGGTGGTCTCAGTCAAAGGACGCAGTGAATATGGCGAGCCGGCCGTGTACAAATCGAATGGCAGCGAGCCGGAAGATATGCCCCTGGTTGTCTTAATCAACCGCAATACCGCTTCCGCTTCGGAAATCGTCGCCGGAGCCATTCAGGATCATGGACGGGGCCTGATTGTCGGCGAAACGAGTTTTGGCAAAGGACTGGTCCAGCACGTCTTTCAACTTCCTTTCAACACGGGGTTGACCCTTACGACGGCGCGCTATTACACGCCGTATGGGCGATCGTTGCAGCGCGATTATTCCAGCGGATCGCTCTACGATTACTACACCCGTCGCGACCTGGAAGATCCCAATCAACCGGCAATTCAACCGGGCCAACCGTCGCCGACAGAAGCGGCGCCTGCCCGAAATAATGGCCCGGCGTTTCGGACGGCCGCCGGGAGGATTTTTTACGGTGGCGGCGGCATCACTCCTGATTACGAAGCGCGGCCACTGACGGCAACCCCAACGCGCAATCGAATAACCGAAGCAGCTTTTCAATTTACGCGGCAACTCGGCGCCGGCATCATTCCGGGTCTCGAAGGTTATCGCGTGGAGAAAATTGAATTCGGCCGGACACCACGCCCGGTCGACTTTCCGATCACCGACAAGGTCGTCGAAGCTTTTCGCAACTTCGTGCGTAAGGATCCGAAACAGCGTCTGCAAGTCAATCAGATCGATGCCGATCTCGAATTCGTAAAGCTGCGGCTGCGCGAAGAAATCATGACCGCAGCGTTCGGCGCCGACGCCGGCCAGCGCGTGCTCCTCGAAAGCGATCCCCAGGCGTTGCGCGCGGTCGAGGTCCTTCCTGACGCGAAGCGTCTGGCTGAAAGCGTGCGCAACGGCACACCGGTTAGTCTGAATATCAAACCGGGCCGCCGGCAGGAATTCTTCTTCGATCTTTTCGATGAAGAAATGGAAGAAGCGATTCTGGTCTAGCCGCCGCTAAACTCAAATCAAAGAGCATTGACGGAGATCGAATATGTCTCAACACATTTCGCGTCGCAGTTTACTGCGCAGCGCGATCAAAAGTGGCGTTGGATTCGTTCTTTTGCGGCAATTGAATGTAGCGCCGGTTCGCGTCCTGGCGAGTTATCAACCGAAGACCGGCCGCCCCGAGACTGATTTTCGACCTGCATTTGCGCGGCTGGATGATTTCGTCGCCGCGCATATGCGCGATGTCGGCGCGCCGGGAATGACGCTGGCGCTCGCCACCCGCGAAGGATTGTTGCGGACGTCCTCGTATGGCTTTGCCGACCTCAAAACGGGAGCCAAAGTCCAACCGGATACCCTGTTTGAAATCGGATCAATCTCGAAATCGTTCGTCGCTTTATCGCTGATGCAATTGCGCGAAGAAGGGAAGTTTGATCCGGTGAAACCGATTACAACTTATTTGCCATGGGTCAGGATTGAATCGAAATTCGCGCCGATTACCGGACATCATTTGCTCAGCCATACTTCGGGATTGCCCGACGGTGTGGCATTTGGCTTGATGGATGACGACCAGTTATGGGCCGGGTATGCCCCGGGCGAGCACTTTTCATATTCAAATTACGGCTATGACCTGCTCGGGCTGATATTGGAGGCGATTGACAAGCGGCCAATGGCCGAGATCATTCGGCGCCGGGTCCTCAATCCGGCAGGCATGAATTCAACTGAACCGATCATCACAAACTCTGCGCGAGCGCGCATGGCGGTCGGTTATGGACCGATGTTTGACGATCGCCCGTTTCCGCGGCGCGGCCCGTTGGCCGAGGCGCCGTGGATCGAAGTCAGCGATGGAGCAGGTAGCGTCGCCTCGACGGCCACCGACATGGCGGCGTATTTGACGATGCTCATAAATCGAGGGAAGGCGGCACGCGGTCGGGTGATCAGCGAAGAGAGTTTCGCTCGTTTCATAACTCCGGCGACGAAAGCGCCTTTCCGCGGCGAGGATGCAAACTATGCTTACGGACTCTGGGTCAACGATGTCGATGGCCATACGTTTCTGCGTCACACCGGCGGTATGGTGGCATTCAGTTCAGCCCTGCATGTCGACTTGCAAAGCGGGATCGGAGCGTTCGCGTCGGTCAACGCAAACCTCGCCGGTTATCGTCCGGTGCTGGTTGCGCGGTATGCGCTTGACCTCCTGCGCGCAACTCTGGATGGCAAAGACTTACCGCCAATGAGTCCTCCTCCTCCAGCGGCAGATTTCATTCAAAACGCAACCGACTATGCCGGCACCTTTAGTTCAAGCAATGGGAAAAAACTGAACCTCGCGGCGGAGGGGAATAAACTGCTTTTGCTGAATGACGGCAAACGAATCGCGCTCGAGAGAGTTGGCCGGGACAGTTTTCTCGTGAAGCATCCTGATTTTGAAATGTTTACAATCGATTTTGGACGCGAGCAGAACGCGGTCATTGAGGCTTTTCACGGCGCGGATTGGTTCACTAACGATCACTACTCCGGACCGAAGACCTTCAACTATCCGCCGGAGTGGAATGCCTATGTTGGCCATTATCGGAACGACAGCGCGTGGTTCGGCAGCGCCCGCGTCGTGCTCCGCAAAGGGAAGTTGACTCTGGATGGTGCGCCCCTGGCGCCACTGGAGGGGGGAGTTTTTAGGGTGGGAACGGAGGACTGGTCGCCGGAACGCGTGAGCTTCGGGCGAGTCACCGAAGGCCGGGCCTGGCGCATGAAATTCTCCGGGGTGGAGTTTTATCGCACTTCCACGCCTTGATTTGAGCAGTAAACACCGGATCAAAAGTAGTTCTTGACTGACTCTGACCCGAACGACATAATCAGAAATGGTGCGCCGGGCGCCCCTTTGATCTTCCACTCTACGGCGTGCTTCTCACTGACCAGACAAAAGGGTAATCCAAACGAAGGGAATTAACTGCGGTGACCCAAGAATCAGAAGTGACCTTGCGCGAGGCGATCGAGAACGATTTCAACGATCGTTTGAGCGCCATCCAGGATGAGCTGTCCCGGCTGCAGGAAGATTTCAACAGCGCTCTGGCGCGCGTGCGCGAAAGCGCGCAGAGTGTCTCGCTCGAAAACAGTCAGCTGGCAGCATCTCTCGCGGAACATCTAATGACCGCGCGCCGGGAAGGCGCCGACGAAGTGCCCGGTGCCCCGCCATCAGCGGACTTCGGCAGCCTTAAGATCGCGGTAGCCGAGATTGAAGCCCAGAATTCGCAGGTGAATGTTCTCAACGCGCTCTTAAGTCATGCCGCTCGCTTCGCGGATCGTGCGGCCCTGTTCGTGATCAAAAACGAGCAAGCGTTGGGCTGGCGAATTTGCGGTCCTGTGGGCACGATCGATGAGGAACGCTTGCGAGAGATTGCGCTGCCACTTACCTCAGACACACTTCTGAGTTATGTCGCACGCTCGCATTCTTCGTGGAGCGGCGCGCCGGGATCAAACGCTGACGACAATTTGTTACTCGAAAAACTCGGCGGGCAGCCGCAGCAGATCGCGGCCGTTCCTTTAGTTGTGCGGGGAAAGACAGTCGCGGTTCTGTACGTGGATTCAACCTCGGCCGATCCCGATTCAATAGGTCTGGATGCCCTGGAGACTTTATCGCGCGTCGCCGCGATGGCGGTAGCGATAGTTTCAGTTGCGCGTGCTCCAAAGAAAGTAAGCGAAGCCGCGCAACCGTCTGAGGAGCCGGCGCGACAGCGGATCGAGCCCGAGACTCCGCCGCAAATTTCAGCACCTCCAGCTTTCGAAGAAAGACCGGTTGAAGCTGTTGAGGCGGCCGAAGCTGCAGCGCTGTCCGCACCTGAAACCGAAGTCCCAATGATCGAAGCCGAGCCCGAGGCTGTTCCGCTGCCGGAAGTAGCTTCTATGCCAATGGAACCGCCTCCACCCGTCGTTTCCGGCGCGCCGGCTTTTGGCAGCCAGTATTCTGCGCCACTTGGAACTTCCAGGCGATGGGGTACAGCCGAAACCGATTTGCCTATCGAAGTCAGCGACGAAGAACGTCGCTTGCACACCGATGCGCGCCGTTTTGCTCGATTGCTGGTTTCGGAAATCAAGCTTTACAACGAACAGAAGGTCAACGAAGGCCGAGCTCAAAGCGACATTTACGAACGATTGCGCGAAGACATCGAGCGTTCCCGGCAGATGTACGAAAAACGCATCGCGCCGCCGGTTGCGGCTCGTTATGATTACTTTCATTCTGAGCTGGTCAAGACACTGGCCGAAGGAGATCCGGAAAAGCTGGGTGCGAGTTATCCAGGCGCGACAGTTGCAGTAGGTTAGTACTTCCGACATTTTGATTTGGTTTATGGGCACGACATGTCGTGCCCACTTTTTTGACCGGTCGCCGGTTGCAGCCCGACATCCTTTGATCATAAAGTCACGTTCATTCATCGCGGTTGGTTGTTCTCGATGGTGACCAGATGAACCAATCTCTGTCCGAAGAAACGATCCAACAACTTACCGGGCGCCTGGAGGCCGCGAATCAGGCTTTCATGCAGCACTATCCGGGAGAGACGGGACGGCGCCAACCCGTGCACACGGTCTACGGTGGCGCGCATCTGTTTAAATCGGATTCTGCTCAGCGCCTGGGAAGAGTTGCTGAGCGCACGCTGGAGGAATACGCGCCGGACTTTGTTGTGTTTGCGCAGGCCATCGGCTTGCCGGAGGTTGCCCAGCTGCCGGATGTTCTGTCCTACGCACATGGTTTGAAGGCCCGGCTGGAAAATGATCCGGAATCAGTGCGCGGGGAAAACAAGGCGGCCTGGCTGGCACATGCGATCTATTCGCGGGTTCGGGAGAAGTTGAAACGCGAGCCCGTTGAGGATTTTCGGATCGATTTCGAAGATGGCTACGGCAACCGCCCCGAAGCAGAAGAGGATGGTCATGCGGAATCGGCCGCCATCGAAGTTGTTAAGGGAATGAGCGACGGAACGCTGCCGCCGTTCATCGGAATTCGGATCAAACCTTTTACCGAAGAGTTGCGTGCGCGCAGCATGCGCACAATGGACATTTTCATTTCAACTGTCCTGGACAGAGCCGGAAATCACTTACCCGGCAACTTCGTCGTGACGCTCCCGAAAATCACAATCCCGGAACAGGTCGGAGCTTTATCGGATCTGTTCGATCGGATGGAGGCCCGCAGCGGTCTGCCAGAAGGGTCGCTGAAAATGGAGATGATGATCGAAACGACCCAATCGATCATCAACGCTCGAGGCGAGATCAATTTGCCTTCGCTGCTGCGAGCCTCACGAGGGCGTTGCACTGCAGCGCATTTCGGCACTTACGATTACACGGCGAGTTGCAGTATCACGGCCGCTCATCAGCACATGATGCATCCAGCCTGTGACTTTGCTAAGCACATGATGCAGGTTTCCTTCGCCGGTACTGGAATCTGGTTGTCGGATGGCGCCACGAACATTATGCCGGTAGGGCCGCATCGCGCGAGTGAAGGCACGCGATTGAGTGCTGATCAAATCGACGATAATCGCTCCGTCGTTCATCGCGCGTGGAAACTGCATTACGATCACATTCAACATTCGCTCGTGGGCGGCTTTTATCAGGGCTGGGACCTGCACCCGGCGCAATTTCCTACGCGTTACGCAGCGGTCTATTCGTTTTTTCTGGAAAGCCTTGATGCGGCATCCGATCGCCTGAGAAATTTTGTCGAAAAGGCCGCGAAGGCGACTCTCGTGGGCGATGTGTTCGACGATGCGGCGACCGGTCAGGGCCTGCTGAATTATTTTCTGCGGGCGATCAATTGCGGCGCAATTTCGGAGGACGAAGCTTTACGATTATCCAGTTTAAGGTTAGATGAATTGCGATCGGGTTCGTTCGTAAGAATTCTAAAAAGCCGGCGGCAATTATGAATTAGCGAACCCTCTCAACGCGTTGAACTGGTTTGCGCACCATCTGTGAAAGTTTCGCCGCCAGACGAAAGTCGTCGTCAATGTCCGCAGCCGAGAGTATATAAACCTTTTTCTCCTCTTCGGCTCTCATCTTCTGCTCTTGCAGCTCTTGCGCCGACCATCCATCCTGCTTCTTCAGCGGAGGAAAAAACTCGGCAAATTCCGCGAGCCGATCGAAAGCAAGCCCAGGGTCACTCAACTTCCCTTTTTCTGCTTCCGTTAACGACTTCACCAACTCAAGCAGACAATTCTCAGAAGTTGAGTCTTTTGTCATCTCGAGAATGTTTCCCACCAAACGGGGCCACTTATCGCAGAAGATTAGCCATTTGACCAGTTTCTTTTGTCTGTCGGTATCCAGCGGCGCATCCTGTTTTTGCACCAAAATCTTGATCAGCCGGTGAATATTGATGAGCCGTTTCATTTCACGCGGATTGTCGTCGATGAAATCGCAATAGTCGCTGAATGCCTGCAACTCGTATGACGTATCTTCGGCTTCCTTTATCTGCACCGGCACAATTTTCAGCAGTTGGCTCAGATTGTAAGGAAGCGCGCCGTCAACCGCGGTTGTGATTGGAGGATTTGCCGGCACTGTTGCGCCCTGGCCATTTGAGGGTTCGCGGCCTGCCAGCTCGAGTCGCGACGAAAGACTAAAGAGCGTGCTCAAGTAGCCGGCTCGGGTCCGCAGTTTTGTATCGGGTAAATAGAAAGAGATTTGGATAATCTTGCTTAGATAGTCATCCTCGAATCCATCGGGGACGCTCTCTTTATAGTAAGATCTAATCGCGCGATAAATCATTTCAGTATCCATGCCGACGAAAACAAAGAATTCACAGTCGGCAAGAATCAAGTTAATCGCCTGCAGCAATTCCATAATTTTGTTTTCCGAACAGCGATCGAGATCGTCGATGTAAACCACCGCGCGAAATTTTCCGGCGCGATTGAACGAGCTGGTATTGAGCCACGTCGACACGTACTCGTACACAAACTTCAAATCGTCCTTGACCTGATGTTGAAATCCCATCTGCTCGCGATAGTTCGGCATGGCGACATAGCTGAGAACCCGCGCGCTTATCGGTTGCGCGACTTTCACAAACTGCGAGCTGGCATACCAAATCGGGCCAAGAATCGACGCAACCGGCAGGATCAGGCCAATACCTGAATCTTTCGCCGGGATCAAGCGCAGGGCAAATAGGACCGCCACTACGCAGAAAATTCCGAACGGCACCAGGACATTTAGTATTAATTCGGATCTGCGCTCTTTCCAGGCGTACTTTAACTTCAGAAACAGGCGCGCGCGCCGCGGCAGCAATGCTTCCATCCGCTCGCTGATCTCGCTGGCCAGTCCGGCCCAGGTCTGTTTTGCGTCCTCAAACTGCCATGCATTGAATCGAATTCTGAGAACATTCTTCTTCGCCGCTTCAGTCATTTCTTCCCAAAGAGCTCGCTCATAGTCTCGCAGGTTTCCGTATTCGATCGTTCGACGCTCTTTCTCTGCTTCATCGAGTTGCGCGTTGCCAATTGCCGCCTGGATCGATTCGGCCTGGATTAGTTTTGTCGCCACGTCATTCCACGCTTGAGTGTTACTCGTGCGATTTACTTCGGCGTATTTGACCAGCGCGCTGTCAATCAATTGCATGAACGACGACTTGCCTTTACCCCACGGCCCATGAATGCCGATAGTGATTGGCGGCGTTGTCTGTGGGTGGAGAACAAAGCGCGCGATTGCGTTCGCATAACGATTAACATCGAGCTCATCCTTTGCGGCCGGCACATCACTATGAAACGACGACTCAGTGTATTTATAAGCCAGCGTTCCTTGCGCGGCAGCCCCCCCATAATCTTTGGGCACAGTGATCTCAAGAAAGTGAGGGTCGTCGTCTGGCAAACTGAGATCTTTGGGGGCCCCCGAAACAACAATGCCAACTCGTTCAGGCAATCGCCTAAACAAAACCCTCGCCGCCGCGTTCCATTCCGCCAATTCGGTCATTTCTTCGCTGAGTTCGGCGAACAGCACAAGTCGTTCGCCCACGCGCAAAACAGACTCATCTGCCGCCCGCTTGATTAGCTCTTGCAGGAGATCCTGGTCGAAGACGCCGCTCGCATTTGCCGAAAGCTCATTACCCGAAACGTTAATGCTCGAGGGCAAGGATTGCGTGAGTCGTCTCCATCTCTCATCGTTTGAGAGTCCCGCTGCGAGGTCGGGCGGCAAATTTGTGCTTCCACTCCCGCTCAACTTCGGATGAGTAGGACCGAGCCTTAAATCTCCCGCGAAATCCTTCTGGTCGTGCGCGATCTTTCTCAAGTCGCCAAGCCAACACGTCAGCAAAGTGCCAATCACAGTCGTTGGCTGCAAACGATATCGCGCTGTGAAACAAGTGTTGTGATTTTGCCGATCGCGGTTGAGGCACAAATCCTGTAAGGGCTTGAGACTGCCACCGCCATGCACGACTACAACAAAGCCATTCCTACGCGGCGTGTGGCTCGGCGGCTCTTCGTACTTGCTTCGGTTGTTGAGAATTCTCAGAAAACGCTGTTCGTATTCGGGAGCATCGGGCGCCTGGGGTGGAGCAGCCATGATTGGACCTTTCGTAAGGGCGAGATAGAGAAAAAGCTGGCATAAGATGCTACCAACTCGAGGATGCTGTCAATGTTTTTTAGCAGCTAGAACAATTGCCCTTGCGGCGAATCGTCATCCGGCTCGATTGATTCGATCAAACGCGGATACGATTCAATGAGTTTCGCCGGACCCGGCACGCGCTGCTCTTCAAGTTCCGCTAACAACTCGAATGCATTTACCAGACTTTGCCCGCGGGCGTGGTTGTTCGTAATTACAAATGTTTCCTTTGCTTTCGCGGCGACTTCTTTGATCCGCGGCAGCCACGATTCCAATTCGTGAAGTGGATAAAGGTAGTCGTAGCGTTCCAGGACGTCGGCGTCTTCGCGAAACCAGTTCCCGTAGTTGCGGCCGTGCAGGCGCACGTAACCAATCGCTGAAGTGACTTCGGCAGACGGTTTAATTGAATCATCGAACAGGGGTTGATCGATATTGCAAAAACCCACACCAAAGTCTTCCAGGGTTTGAAAGATGGTGGGCTTGATCCACGAATCGTGGCGCAGCTCTGCGACCAGCGGATAATCTCTGAAGCGTTCGATCAGTTGGGTGAGATACGAGCGCTCTTCACGATCGTTCTTGAAGGACCAGGGAAACTGAATCAGCACCGCGCCGAGTTTCCCTGCCTCGCGTAACGGATCGATTCCTTCACGAAACATTTTTTCGTCGTCCGTGGTCGCTTTGCGATGTTCATGTGTAAACGCCTTGTAAAGTTTCGCGGTGAACTTGAATGCGGGGTTATGGGCAATCCTTTTGAGCCACGATGTCGCGGTCGTGGGCGATGGCGGGTGGTAGAAAGAGCTGTTAATTTCGGCGGTGTCGAGATACTTTGCGACCAGCGCCAGCGTATCGAATTTCGAGCCGGCGGTTTGCGAGTAGACCAGCCCGCGCCAGTCCGCATATGACCACCCGGCTGGACCAATCCTGATATTTTGGTTTCCTGGCATTCAGTCTTCGTTTGGAGTACCGCCTTCAGGCGGCGCTATCTCTTCGTGACGATTGCGCCTAAACGCGGTACTCCAAAGAATCACTGCAGCTGCAGGGACAGGAACCCGCAGTGTTGCCGCACACACCAATCTCTACTTCGGCTCGGGCGGCTGATAGAGATTTGGAACGCTAGCAATGACCTTATCAGACAGAGGCTTCAGCTTCAGTTGTTCAATCAGAAACTGTATGCGATCGCGACGGGCCTCGGCGTTGAGCGCATGCTCGGCATCGTAAATCCTGAGTTGCTTTGGCTCGCTAACGATCGCCGCATATTGTCGGGCGCGTTCCGCATTCAGAAACTTTTCGCGGGCGCCATACTGAAGGAACACCGCGGCCGGAGCGGCGTGCGAAACGTACTTACCTTGATCGAGGTAAGAATACTTTGCGATAAATGCATCAACTTTGGCGGGACCGGTTTTTTGCCTGAATTCCTCGAATTCTTTGGACCTCTGCGAAATTTCATCAGACATCGAACCGGCCATGAGCACGAATGCTGTAAATCGCCGATCCAGCCCGCTTAAGAGGGCGCCGACTCCTGCGTTGTAACTGTGCCCAACATAAGCGATTCGTTTTGGATCTATATCGCGCCGCGCCAACAGTAAATCAAGGCCGCGCCGCATATCGATAACTTGCTGCAGAAATTCAGTCGCATTGCGTTCGTCCAACGGCTCTTTGATATCAAGATATCCGGGACGCGCGATTGGCCCGTCGGTTAAGAGCGAGACAACACCGGCCGGGGCCAGTGCAATGGCTTCATCCAAAAATTCCCTCCGATTGCGCATTGAAGAGTTGTCCCAGTACCAATGCCCCCAAATCACAGCCGCGAACGGTCCGCGCCCTCTGGGCACGACCAGATAAGCAGGCACGACGCCACCTTTGGGACTGTCGTAAGTAATATCGTAAACAGTCGCCGTCGCGCGTCGCTGCACTGCAATTTGTTTTGTCCCGAGCGGCGCCTTTTGATCATAATCAAAGTGGTTGAGCATCTCGGGGTCCTGGGCAATTCCTGGCTTGAATGCGACAGCAAGAATTGCCATTGCGAGAATCAGTTGGATAACACGGAAGCTCATTGTTTATTACCTCGCCTGGCCTTTAACGAGATTGACAATATCATATTGCCGATGCGAGCCTGAATGCCTTAATCAGCAATCTGCGAAAGGAGGATCACGGATGCGTCTGACTGAGATGGTTTCGTGCTCTGGTTGAGCGGCTAAGCTGGCGCCTGCCGTCCTCGCTCAGGTGCTGAGCGGGCTTGAGAGACAACCCTTCGATCCTAATCTGCTGGTCGGTTTCGACAAAGCGGACGACGCCGGGGTGTATCGTCTGCGCGACGATCTGGCGCTGGTGCAGACGCTCGATTTCTTCACCCCGATCGTCGACGATCCATTCGATTATGGCCGGATCGCCGCGCTCAATTCTATTAACGATGTCTGGGCCATGGGCGGGACGCCAGTGACTGCGATGGCCATTACCTGCTTTCCGAAAAAGGGCCTGGACTTTTCGATTCTGGGAGAGATTATGCGGGGCGGTTTATCGATCCTGACTGAGAACAAAGTCGCTCTCGTGGGCGGCCATAGCGTTGACAACGAGCAGATCATGTTTGGGTATTCCGTTACAGGAGTGATCGATCCGAATCGAATTGCCACTAATGCAGGTGCGCGGCCCGGTGATCTGATCATTTTGACGAAACCCATTGGCACAGGTGTCATCTCAACCGGGATAAAACTGGCAAAGGCCGCGCCCGAGGTGATTGAAGAATCAATTGCGACGATGTTGACGCCAGGGAAGTATGCCGCTGAGGCAATTACTGAATTTGATGTGAAAGCCGCAACCGACGTTACCGGCTTCGCTTTGTTGGGCCATGCGTGGGAAATGGCTTGCGCCAGCAATGTAACAATCGAGATCGAATCGGCACGCGTGCCTTTGATCAGTGGCGCGTTGGAATTAGCGGCAGCGGGGATGTTGACCAGCGGTGATAAGACCAATCGCGAATACGTTGGCGCCGATGTTGAAGTCGCGGCGAGCGTCGATTCGAATCTGATGAAACTCTTCTACGATCCGCAAACGGCCGGCGGGTTGCTGTTGTCGATTACTGAAGACAAAGCGAACAAATTGTTGGCGGAGTTGCAGCACCATTACTCGCGGGCGGAGATAATTGGGAGAGTTTCCGAACGTGGTGCTAAGTTGATATCAGTGAAGTGAGTTCCCTCTCCCTCTGGGAGAGGGCAGGGTGAGGGCTTAACGAAAAAGCGAAGAGGAACTTACCCCTCTTACAATGCACTATGGTTGAGGGGAAGACAGTTGCGCGCGAAATCCTCACCCCAACCCTCTCGCAACGGGAGAGGGAGCTTTTGGATCAATGGATCAATACGATGCAATCATCATCGGCTCCGGTCAAGGGGGAAATCCGCTCGCCCGGGCTTTCGCGAACGCCGGTCGGAAAACCGCGCTCATCGAACGGGCCTTTGTCGGCGGGACGTGCATCAACTTCGGGTGCACGCCGACAAAAACGATGTTCAATAGCGCGCGGGTAGCTTATCTGGCGCGCCGGGCCACCGACTACGGCGTTCACCATGGCAATGTCTCGGTGAATATGAAAGAGGTTCGCGTGCGCAAGCAGCGTGTGGTCGAAGAGTTTCGGGAAAGCGGATTGAAAGGAATCCAAAACACTGCGAACCTGGATTTGATTTTTGGCGCCGCAAAGTTTATCCGCGAACACGAAATCGAGATCCAGCCGCACGACGGCAGCAAACGCCTGCTCGCCAGCAGGAATATTTTCATCAATACCGGCGGCCGGCCGGCGCTACCCGATCTCTCCGGAATTGATAGTGTTCAGTTTCTCGATTCGACCTCGATCATGGAACTCGAGGTGCTCCCTGAGCACCTTCTGGTGCTGGGCGGCGGTTATATTGGCCTTGAATTCGGCCAAATGTTTCGCCGCTTTGGCAGCGAAGTAACCATTATTCAGCGAACCGGACAGCTGCTGGGCCACGAAGATGCTGACGTCGCCTCCGCTGTGCTCAAAGTAATGGAAGACGATGGCATCAGAGTTTTGCTGAATACCGAAGCCATCCGCGTTGCGAAGAAGGAAGCGAAGATCGAGTTGACCGTGCGCAGTTCTGATCGCGATGAGAAGTTAGTTGGAACTCACCTGCTGGTGGCTGTGGGCCGGAAACCTAATACGGAAGATTTGAATCTGGCGGCGGCGGGGGTTGAGACTGACAAGCCTGGGAATGTCCAGGTCAACAATAAACTTGAAACAAACGTTGCCGGCGTCTACGCGCTCGGTGATGTGAAAGGTGGTCCCCAATTCACACATATTTCTTATGATGACTTTCGTATCATTCGCATCAACCTGCTCGAAGGCGGCAACGTTACAACAGACAATCGGTTGGTTCCTTACACGGTGTTTATCGATCCGCAACTTGGACGAATTGGACTGAGCGAGTTGGATGCGAAAGCGAGAGGCCTCAATGTTCGCGTCGCCAAACTCCCGATGTCGCACGTCGCGCGCGCGATCGAGATGAGCGAAACGCGGGGCTTTATGAAAGCAATCGTCGACGCTGACTCGAAACAGCTTCTTGGCGCAACGGTGCTGGGCGTGGAAGGCGGCGAGCTAATGGCGATGTTCGAAATTGCGATGATGGGCAAATTGGCTTACCCGGTTTTGAAAGACGGGATCTTTGCGCACCCGACGCTGGCTGAGTCGCTGAATAATCTATTCATGAAGTTGGATGGGTGATGATGTTTGCGGAAATGAGACGGAACCACGAGGACAAATACCGAAACTTCGCGGAATTGGTAGCCGGAGAACGCGAGGGAGTAGATTATTGCCGGATAATGCTCCCTCGGGAGTCGGTGATTACGGTGATAGCGCCTCACGGCGGAGGAATCGAACCAGGAACATCCGAAATGGCGAAGGCAATAGCGGGTAATGACTTCTCACTCTATTGCTTTGAAGGGCGAAAGCAAGAAAATAACTACGAATACTTGCACATCACGGGCACTAACTTTGACGATCCTGACTGTGTTCAGTTGACGACTAAATCGAAAGTTGTCCTGGCGATTCATGGCTGCGATAACGATAATGATCTGATCTATGTTGGAGGTCTCAATGAGAACGTCAGGACACTGCTCATCAATGCGCTTAGAGCAGTTGGGCTCCAAGCCCAAGAAGATATGACCTCGCATTCCGGTCGCGATCCTCAAAACATTTGCAACAGAGAGCTACCGAATGGTGGTGTCCAACTCGAAATCGCCAAAGGACTGCGAAAGAAAATGTTCAAAGGACTCAAGCGTAACGAAAGAGCGTTCACGGAGCCGCCATTCGATACATTCGTTGAGACTGTCCGAGGTTTATTGACTCAATTGAGGATCGGCGGCGAAACCGCACAACCAGCCATCGAAGATGGCGGCAGAGTATAGCCCCGGGCGTAAGCCCGGGGGTTAGGGGTCCATAAAATCTCAGAGCCCTCGAAGAGGGCGACAGACCACTGTAAGCAAGGGTTTTTCTGCAGGAGATCGAATTCGAATCTCGGATGACTATCTTTGCTAAAGGTGTACTCGGCACGGAAATAGAGCCACTTGATTGCGTAGTTAATTTTGTCGATGGTTGGGACGGTCTTCGTCGAAATGTGCCTTCTCTGAAGGGCATGTTGACCTTTTATTGGCCCAAATTTCGACGTACCGCAGATGGATTCTGACGGTGACGGGCCTTACGACCAAGCTGAAATAGATTCCGAATACTTGATTCGTCAAGAAGGCTAATTGTCCAACTTCTGTCGCCCTCTTCGAGGGCTCTGAGATCTTTTCTGAGTGACCGAACCCCGGGCTTACGCCCGGGGCTATACTCTGCCACCCGCTTCGCGGGCTCGCTGAATCATTCCTCTTTGGTTGCGAGTTGGTACGGCGAGTATGATTATGATGTTCCTTCTCAAAACGAATTAATGGCTTCACCAATTTCACAACCTGCGAAATCATCAACCTCGATCGCCGAGCTTTATCAACAGGTCCGCGCCCGCACGCTCGAGATCGTCGCGCCGCTGGAAATCGAAGACTATGTAATCCAGACGGCGGAGTTCATGAGTCCACCGCGTTGGCATATTGGCCACACCTCCTGGTTCTTCGAGACCGTGCTGCAAAAGTATCGGCCGGGCTACAAGGTTTACTCGGACGAATTCCTTTTCTATTTCAACTCGTATTACGAGGGCTTCGGCGCGCGCATCGAACGGCCAAAACGCGGCACGCGTTCGCGGCCAACCGTGGCTGAGACAAGGAAATATCGCGCGCATGTCGACGAGCAGATGTCGCGCTTCATCGCGAAGCTTTCCGACCGCGATGATGCCGGTGAGACTGAGGCGATCGTGCGGCTCGGGCTCGAGCACGAAATGCAGCATCAGGAGTTATTGGTTTACGACATCAAGCATTTGCTTTGCGATCAGTTCGATGCGCCTATCAGACCAGCGCCGAAATCAATTGAGACGGTGACGGGCATGGCTGAGGTCGAAGGTGGCTTGTTCGAGCTTGGTTATCGCGCTGGGGACCCCGGTTCGATGCGAGCGCTCCGGGAGTCGCCTGCACTCCGTCCTTTCGCCTTCGATAACGAGAAGCCACAGCACAAGGTCTTCCTTGAAGACTTTCTGATCGATCGCGCGCCGGTAAGCAACGCCGAGTACCTGGAATTCATGAACGCCAGAGGCTACGAAGATTTTCGCTGGTGGCATTCGGCGGGTTGGGAAAAAGTAAATCAGGAGCAGTGGCGCGCTCCGCTTTACTGGGAGCAGCGGGACGGAGAATGGATGATTCGAGATTTCGCCGGCCTTCATCGCGTCACGGAAAAACCCAACGAGCCCGTTTCACACGTCAGTTTTCTCGAAGCTTCAGCGTACGCAAAGTGGGCCGGCAAACGGCTGCCAACGGAAGCGGAATGGGAAAAGGCAGCGAATTTCGCGCCCGCACTGAATTCAAAAAGAGATTTTCCCTGGGGTGTTGGCTGTCCTGATGAAAGCCACGGAAATCTTTTCGAAAATGGTCTATGGAGCGTCGCTCCTATCGGTGCATTTCCTCGTGGGCAAAGCGCTTATGGGTGCCAGCAAATGATTGGCGATGTTTGGGAGTGGACTACTTCAGATTACGCGCCGTATCCCGGCTTTAAGTCAGAATTCGACGAGTACAACGACAAATGGTTCGTCGGCCAAAAAGTCCTCCGCGGCGGTTCATTCGCAACGCCCCGCGCGCATATCCGCACCACCTATCGAAATTTTTTCTATCCGCACGAGCGCTGGATGGTTGGGGGCTTTCGCTGTGCAAAGGACAAGTGACCGCGGCTGTTTAGAAGCGGGCACCGCGCTTAGTCGAGCAGTGGCCCTACTCTAAACTTTGCGAATCCTGTCTTTAGCTTCATCCCAACGCCACGCGGCTTCGTTGCCTTCAAGATGCACGCCGCCGAGCCATAGATCGATTCCGTTGAGTCTGACAAAGTCTTCGTCGCCTCGGAGCACAACCTCTCCGAGTTCGGTTACTTGAAATGAAGACTCCAGCAGCTGCCGGGAGTTGAGTGCCGAGACTGTGGCCGCATTTCCCATCGTCAACAAGGGTCGCGAAGCTGCTGCCAATCGTTTGAGTTCGATAAAGACCTGCGCGTCTCCAAATCCGTAAGCTGCGTCAGCTTTTCCAATGTCAGGAAACAAGTCCGCGAACCTTTGGCGCCCGGAAGCGATTAGTTCCAGCGCGACATTCTCAATCCGCCCGAGACCATTGCGCCAGCTGGGAAACCGCTCCAGATGTTTGTGCAGGGCCGTCTCCAGAAACGGCAGGACCGAGGTGTTGCTCTTCACGATTTCTTCAATCGTCGTTGGATCACTTGACGAGTAAGCAGCCCAGGCGCGCGCGCCAAGATCGAGCTGCGCGGCTGTGACTTCGCGCCGTTGCGGAAACAGCGATGCCAATTGCTCCGCATTCAATTGGCCAAGTCCGCGAAAATCCCCAATCCCTGCAAACTCGCCAATGCAGATCAAACTGAGCTTCGTTCCTCCGAGTTCGCCTTTGGCAAACCAGTTGAGCAGATAAAGCAAATGAATCTGGCAAAAGAGATCGTGCTCGAACCAGAGCACTATTTCTTCATGGTCAGAGAATCGTTGCAGAGCTCCGTCCTGGTGCCGCAACTCTGCGGCGCACTTCTCAAAATCAACACCGTATGCTTCCGCGAGATATGCTGCGCGGGTATTTCGAAATTCCTCGGCAGAAAGATTGCCTGGGGCAGGTCCGCAAACGAGGGCTTCCCGCCATGCTGAGTGTTCGCCGGGTAGATCGGATTGCCTGGCAGTGTCTGCCGTGGAGTCTCCGTTATGAATGTGAAGCACGGGCCCGATATTATTGATATTCCGAGCGAAAGACAAAGTCACTCTTCGCTTCGGATGAGTTTCATCGCTGTATCCTTTCCTGAAAATCCGCGATGTCTTTTCCCGTCCAGGCATGGTTATTAAAGACATAGAGCCGGCGAGACTTCTCGAATTGCATGTCTAAAGGTTCGTCAAGAGCAATTCCGTAACTCCTGCGGCACAACGGTTCGCGAAAGTCGTTGCCTGCGGCCAAAAGGTTTTTGATCGATTTATCATCCGCGCCCATGCGAAAAATCATCGGCACGGCCTCGTCGACGGGTAAGTCATTCAGCCAGCGATCACCGATGCAAAACGATGCGAGCGCCGTCATCGAAAGCGGGATGTCATCCCGCAATTTCGCGCGCAAGTCCTGCAGCAGCGCTCGATAAAAGTCGCGTTCAGAAAAGGCAGCATCAAAATCTATCTGAATTGCCGAGACATGATTTAACTCGAGCGTCTTCAAAATGAGCGAGACCAGTCTTTGTCTTTGCATTTCACTTAACGCGGCCCGCTGTCCGGTAGTCTTTTGGGATTCGACACGCGTGACGGCGATAAGTTCCAAATCAGCCGAAACTTTTAGCGGTTGATGGCGCGGGACCGAAACGACTTCATCACCTTTCAAAACGAGAGTTTGCGCCAGAAAGGCGACGGCGTAACGATGCGGGTCGAGAAATCCCAAATCTTCCGGGCGCTCCCAGGCCCACAGAATAGTCGAAGGAAAATGTTTTTCGTCGAGCCGGTTGCGGGTTTGCTTTGTGAGATGGCAACCCGAAGAGATTACCAGCGCCAAAGCCAGATAAGATGCTCGGCTTTTCTTTCCAGTATTCATCGCGGGATATCTTAAAGACGCCGAGGATTCTGCGCCAAAGGCTCGGGCGTGCTCAGCGTGGAAGCCTCAGCCGCGCGCGAGGAAAACCACAGGAAGTTTTGGAGTGCGGGTGCCGGTGTGGCCGCTTCCCACCTCCTGCCTGGCAATAAAGGCAGAGTCGCTGTTTATGGTGTCGCTTGTTGCCGAGCGTGGTAGGAAGATCGAGTGAGTGGGCTCGATTGCACGTGATGGAAGCCGAGTTCTAACCCCGCGTCTCGCCAGCGATCGAATTCTGCGGGAGTGACGTAACGCTCGACCGGCAGGCGGCGCGCGTGTGGTTGCAGGTACTGGCCAATTGTCATGATGTCGCAGGAAACCGCACGGAGATCTTTCATTAACTCGACCACTTCATCGAAAGTCTCGCCGAGACCTACCATGATACCGCTCTTGGTTAACATGCCACGTTGTTCAAGATCACGGCGGTCAGCGGCCCGCTTTAGAAGCGTCAGCGACTGCTGATAGTCGGCGTCCGGGCGCACGCGGCGATAGAGTCGGACGATCGTTTCGGTGTTGTGATTAAGCACATCCGGTCTCGCATCGAGCACGGTATTCAAGGCAGCTTCGTCGCCATTGAAGTCGGGAATCAGGACTTCGACCTTGCATTCAGGATTGAGCGCGCGCACCTCTCGAATTGTTTCGGCCCAGTGTGAAGCGCCGCCATCGGGCAGGTCATCCCGATTCACGGAAGTGATCACAGTGTGCGCGAGATTCAGATGACGCACGGCTTCGGCAACGTGACGCGGCTCTTCTGAATCCAGCGCCCCAGGCTCGCCCTTACCAACCGCGCAGAACCCGCAATGCCGGGTGCAAATGTCGCCGCCCAGCATGAAAGTCGCCGTGCGATCAGACCAGCACTCGAAAATGTTCGGGCACCGTGCTTCCTGACAGACAGTGTGCAGATTCAGTCCCTGAACCAGCTTCAAAAGGTGATTCTGATTCGTCGGATCGCCAAGACGAATTCGCAGCCACTCTGGTTTGGGCTGACGTGGTTTGGTATTGAGAACTCGAAGCTCGCGGGCCAATGGTTTATCTCGCTTAATTGGTAATCATTTTAGCATCCTGGACTTGAATTGAGCATCTAAGGGCAAAGTCCGACAAGGTCTAACGGAGACGCAACCAAAACAAACTGAAGTTTGTCGGACAATTTTCAGCTATACTCCCCGCCGTCTAACGGGCAATCCACCGGATGGACATTGATAGAAGTAAATCAAGATTTCCACCGTTTGCACGTGAGAATTCGCGTTCATCCGACTGTTTCCAAGGAGGAGATATGAAACGAACCCTGATTCTGAGCGCCGCCATTTGTGCGCTTCTGACAAGTGGGATTTACGCCTTTGGCGATATCGCTCGGCCAAGAGTCAGCCCTGCGCCGAAGGAACCCAAAACCGTTCTTTACACCAGCCTTTCAGTGGCTCCCGACGCGAAAATTTATGAGGCGCGCCTGCAAATCTCGCAGCAAACACTTCAGGAGATAACGAAGGAAGCGGGCAAAATATCATCGAACCAGTCGATGACTGAACGTCTCATGCACAACTCTACGCGGACCATCGTGGCGGGCCTATTCATGTTTCTGGCGGTGTCGTTCGCTGGCGTTTGGCTTGCGCGCTCGGCTCAAAGCCGAAATCACAAAGCGGTCGCGGCGGTGTTCATGATTGCCGGATGTGTTGGGTTGGCAACGGTAATCGTCCGCGCCAACGCCGGACCGCCGGGATACGTCTATTGGCAGAGTCTGCCAGACAATTTGAGCAAGGGGAAACCGACGACCGCCGGCGTCAATATCGAAATCGTTCCAGGCGATGACAGCACGATCAAGTTGATTGTGCCAATGAGGAATACCAATCGACCCGGCGAAGAGTAGTAGCGCAAGTTGCCAACTTGCGTTATCTGCGGGCGCTCCTGACATGCAACGAGTCGAGAACATCTCAATACCATGGGCCGGCAACGCGTCTCGTAGCCGTGCGTCGGCAAAACTGTTTGCGACAGTTGTGGTCGGGAGCGCCTGCTTATCAGCCATCCTGGCCAGTTGGTTACCGCTGCAAGTGTCAATCGTCACGGTGTTTCTTTTTGCTGGCCCACATAACTGGTTTGAAGCGCGCTATTTCCTGATGCGCCTGCCGGCGAGATTTGGCCGTTCGCGCAACTTCTTTCTGGTCGCGTTTGCCGGCATCGCAGTTCTAACGGCGGGATACGTTTCACTACCGGCGCTGTATTACGCGAATGTCTGGTCGCCGGCAAATTGGCCAAACGCGATCGCCACCTGGAACACCCTGGTGGTTTTGTGGATCGCCACTTTGGTATTGATGCGCGCCAGGCAGAAAGCAAATCGCGATTGGCGTTGGGTCTTGCCGATTGCGTTTACCCTGTGCGCTCTCAACTGGCTGTTACCCGAAATGTTCAGTCTGGCAATCGTCTATGCGCATCCGTTGGTCGCACTCTGGTTTTTGGATCGGCACTTGCGGCGCACGAAATCAGAATGGCTGGCTGTCTATCGTCGCTGCTTGATTCTGGTTCCATTACTGATTGCCGGAATGCTTTGGTATCTTTCGCGTTCGCCGTCACTCGTGGATGACAACGGACTTTTCTGGAGGATCACGCAGCATGCCGGCGCGCAGCTTTTGCCTGGCGTTTCCAGTCACCTGCTGGTTTCGATTCACGTGTTCCTCGAGATGCTTCATTACGGTGTGTGGATCGTGGCGCTCTCTTTGATTGGGGCGACTGGCGCCATCTGGAAGGTCAACACGATTCCCATCGCCAGCCATTCGCGCGGCTTTCCAAAGCTGATTGGCGCGATTTTGATTTTAGGATTGTTCATCGTCGCAGTATTGTGGCTGGGCTTTTCATTGAACTACACAGCCACGCGCGATATTTACTTCGCCGTAGCAATGGCCCATGTCCTGGCCGAGGCGCCTTTTCTTCTAAGGATGATCTGAAACCACAGAAAGCAGTAGGCAGAAAGCAGTAGGCAGAAAAACAGACATGAACTACTGCTTGCTGCTTACTGCCTACTGCCTACTGTTTTATGTCTCCACGCGATCTCTGGCATTTTTTCCCGTTCGGCTACCTGCTCTCAATTCTGATCGAGACGCCGATCCTTCTCATCGGACTCTCAAACCGCCATTCCATCAAACGCAGGCTGTTTGCCGGCATATGGTTAACCGCCTGCACGTATCCGATCGTCGTGCTGGTCATGTCGCTGACACTTGCCGGCTTTTCGCGGGCGACATACCTGGTTGTTGCCGAGACCTTCGCGCCGGTGGCCGAATGCGTCTTGTTTTGGCTGGCTTACGGGAAATCTGAGGAAGCCGGAAAGAGATCAATGTGGCAGGATTTCGGCGCAATCGTAGTTGCCAATCTGGCTTCCTTTATCGCCGGCGAAATCCTCAACGCTTATGGCTGGTTCGGATTGTTGGGCTGAATCGGTTCGGCACGGGCCGCCGAAAGATCTTCCGGAAAAATCATTTCCTCGCCGCGCTTGCTGCGTTTGCGATACCAGAGAAAGACGACCAGCCCGCCGCAGAGCAACCCGACAAACCCTATTACCAGGAGAATTACGGCGACGAATATTCCTATGGTGACTGGTGCAGGCGCTACGTCGAGCAGCATAAGTCATCTTCCTTCTTCGTTAAGAACGCGGGCCAGCACTTCCGGGTCTACGTTACCGCCGGACAGCACCACACCTGCACGTTGGCAACGGGGCGGAATCTTTTTCTTGAAAACCGCGGCCGCGGCGGCGGCGCCCGACGGTTCGACCAGAAGCTTCATCCGAAACAACATGAACCGCATCGTCGCAATTATCTCCTCATCCGTAACGGTGAGCACAGCGTCGGCATTCGCGCGGGTGATCGGAAACGTCAACGTGCCGGGCGTTTGTACCCTCAAACCGTCGGCAATTGTTGGCGGTGGCGAAATCCTGACCCGCTCGCCCTTTTGAAACGATTGCTGCGTATCGTTAGCGGTATCAGGCTCGACCGCGAAGCACTTGATCGCCGGCTTGATTGATTTTGCGGCGGTGCTGACTCCGGCAAACAATCCGCCGCCGCTGCACGGCGTCATAACACAGTCCAGATCCGGAAGTTCTTCAAGAAATTCCAGGCCGCAGGTGCCTTGCCCGGCCATGATTTGATAATCATCGTAGGCGGGAACCATCACCAGACCTTCGCGTTCGGCAATCTCCCGGCCGAAAGCGTCGCGATCATCTTTATGACGATCAAAGATACGGATATCGGCGCCATAACCGCGGGTAGCGGCGACTTTCATTTTCGGCGCGTCATCGGGAATGCATACAACCGCGCGAATACCTGCTTCGCGGGCCGCCAGCGCCACTGCCTGTGCGTGATTGCCCGAAGAAACGGCGATCACGCCGCGGCGCTTTTCTTCATCACTGAGCGACAGAATCTTGTTCGTCGCGCCGCGGGCTTTGAAGGCCCCGGCGCGTTGCAGATTTTCGCATTTGAAGAAGACTTCGCAGCCGGCAACTTCATTGAATGCGCGAGAGGTGATGACCGGCGTGCGATGAACGTGACCGGCGATGCGAGCGGCCGCCTGTTGGATGAGTTCGAGTGTCAGCATTGATCGTGTTAGGCGACTGCCACTCCTTCAATTTCCATTTCGAAAACTTCCGCGAAGCGCTCAATGATGCGATCTTCAACGTCGTCCAATTTAATCTCCCGGCCGAGCAATTCTTTCATCGAAGTAACCGGCTCGCCTTCGCAGGCGATGATCAGATTAAAGTAGCTGAGATCGGTATTCACGTTGAGGGCGAAACCGTGCGTTGTTACCCAGCGGGCGATGTGGACGCCGATCGCCGCAACTTTCCCGCGCGAAGTATGCGCGCCGGTCAAGCCTTGAATGCGAAACGCTTCGATGTCGAAGTCACGCATCGTACGGATCAAGACTTCTTCGAGATCGCGGACAAAGCGATGCACATCTTCGCGATCGGGGCTCAGATTGACGATCGGATAACCGACTAACTGACCCAGGCCATGATAAGTCGCTTTTCCTCCCCGATTCGTTTCAAACACCGTAACGCCGCGTTCTTCCAGGATTCGCGCGGGAGCAATGATTGCGCCCTCAGCGGAACGACGGCCGAGCGTGAGCGTGTGCGGATGTTCGAGCAAAAGCAACGTGTCGGGCTGTTGCCCCGTCAAAACCGCGCGCTCAGTTTGCTTTTGAATTTCGAGCGCCGCGCCGTATTCAACGCGGCCCAGTAGCTCGATTTTTAGAGTTCGCTGTCCCATGCGCTTTAAGTTTTGGAGTTCCGCCTTTGGGGCGGTTAGTTCAATAGTCTAAGAGTCTAAGACTATTCCGCCTAAAGGCGGTACTCCAAACCGAAGCGAGCTGTTTGCGCCTTGACTCAGTGCGGGCGATGAAGCGGCGGTACTCCAAACCGAAGCGAGCTGTTTGCGCCTTGACTCAGTGCGGGCGATGAAGCAGCGGTACTACAAACCGAAGCGAGCTGTTTGCGCCTTGACTCAGTATGGCTGATGAAGCAGGCTTGGGTGAAAACAATCGTGAGGAGTGAATGATGAAGCGAATTATTGTCCCGATCTGCATTCTCTTGCTGTCAACGCCGGCTTTGGCTCAAACGCGTTCGCGCACAACTACGCGGCGCACCCCCACCAGGACTTCGAGATCATCAGCTGATGAAACCACCACCCAAGCGCGCACCAATGGCGCAACTAAAGTGGCCGATCAGATCAAGAACCTGACGACCTTCCTTTACTTAGTTGGTGGAATCGCCAAGGAACTCGACGCCCAAATCGCAGCAGCAAAACCGGGAGAAACTTCACCGACGATGGAGCGAAATAAGGCGAAACTTAGATCCAGCTTTGCAGATTTCCGCGTGGGTTTGGATCAACTGGAAATCTATTTTCGTTCGACGCCCGGGCTGGAGGGTTATTATCTGAAACTGGCCGGCTCGGCCTCCGGCGCCGCCAGTGCTGAAGATCTCGCCGCGGCCGGCCGTTTCGATCAAGCCGGGCGAACGCTGCTTGGGGTCGTAAATCGGTTGACGGATGTATTGCTGCAGATGCGGTGAAAACGAAATTGACAGGATTTACATGATTGACAGGATCAAAAATAGGAAGGGTCTGGGCCGTCAGGCCCTAATCGGGAAGAAAGTTCTTGCTGCTTTTTCCTTTCACGTAAATCTTGACGGGATTTACATGATTGACAGGACAAAAATAGGAAGGGTCTGGGCCGTCAAGCTCTAATCGGGAAGAAAGTTCTTGCTCCTTTTTCCTTTCATGTAAGTCTTGTAAATCCTGTCAGTTCTTAAGACGGTCATTCCAAACGATAATTCGGAGCCTCCTTCGTGATCACGACATCGTGAACATGCGACTCGCGCAGACCAGCAGCAGTAATGCGCAGGAAGCGCGTGTTCTCCTGAAACTCCTTGATGTTCCGGCAGCCGGTATAACCCATTCCTGATCGGAGACCACCGACCAGTTGCGTGACCATTTCCGCCAGCGTGCCACGATACGGCACGCGTCCCTCAATTCCTTCCGGCACCAGTTTCGATTCAATTTCAGTTTGCTCCTGCGCATAGCGATCGCGCGAGCCTTCGCGCATGGCGCCAATCGAGCCCATGCCGCGATACATCTTGAAGCTGCGGCCCTGGTAAAGAATTACTTCGCCGGGTGCTTCCTCGGTTCCGGCGAAAAGCGATCCGATCATCACGATGTCCGCGCCCGCGGCGATTGCTTTCGCCACATCGCCGGAAAATTTCACGCCGCCGTCAGAGATGATCGGCACGCCGGCGCGATGGGCCACCTCAGCGCACGATTGAATCGCCGAGATCTGTGGGACACCCGCGCCCGTCACGACACGCGTCGTGCAGATTGAGCCCGGCCCGATGCCAACTTTCACAGCGTCAACGCCTGCATCAATCAACTCTCGCGCGCCTTCGCCGGTTCCGACATTGCCGGCAATTAACTGAACGTCCGGGTGGCTACGTTTGACCTGACGGACAGCCTCAACAACCCGCGACGAATGACCGTGCGCCGTGTCCACGACCAGGCAGTCGACGCGGGCATTTACCAATTCCGCCGCGCGTTCATTGAAGTCTCCGGTGGCACCGATCGCCGCGGCAACCCGCAAACGGCCCAAATCATCTTTTGCAGCGGTCGGATACTTGATGGCCTTTTGAATGTCTTTGACGGTAATTAATCCCTTCAGGTGTTTATCTTCATCAATCACCAGAAGCTTTTCGATCCGATGTTTTTGCAGAACCTGCTTTGCCTGATCCAGGGTCGTTCCCACCGGAACAGCCACGAGAGGCTGCTTGGTCATTACCTCCGAAACCGGCAACTCAAAGCGACTTTCAAAACGAAGATCGCGATTCGTGATGATGCCGACCAGATGCCCGTCCTCATCGACAACCGGAACGCCGCTGATGTGATAGCGTTCCATCACGTTCAGCGCGTCACGCACCGGACGGTCCTGACTAATCGTTACCGGATCGACGATCATGCCTGATTCTGAACGCTTTACCTTGTCAACTTCTTCCGCCTGGTGGGCGATGCTCAGGTTCTTGTGAACAACACCGATGCCGCCCTGTTGCGCGATCGCAATCGCCAGTGAGGCCTCGGTTACCGTATCCATAGCGGCCGAGCACAGGGGAATTTGCAGTCGAATGCCGCGCGTGAATTGCGTTGACGTGTCAGTCTCATTTGGCAGCACGTCCGAACGCAGCGGGACGAGCAGCACGTCATCGAAAGTCAGTCCCTCGGGAATATTCTCAGTGATCATATGCTTAAAAAAACTCCTTAGTTAGTAATAATTGCTTGAGCCTAAAGCAAAACGGCCCGCATTTCCATGCGGGCAGAAAGTCAAAGCGCAATTGAAGACTCGACTACGACTGCAGTCTTTCGATTCAATGCCACGCGCGCACGCTCGCATGCACTGCGAATTCGCGGTGCAGCTGGTCAGCGCGAGCTTAATCAGCGAACTCGTTACGTTCCTCCTTTGCGTTGAAAATATTGGCAATTGTACTGTCGCTGACATCCATCGCTTTTGCTCGCCTGGCTGACGAACTGGGGTGACTGGCACCCGTCGGAGCCTTCGGCGCGGCTCTCCGCTGATAAAAATGCAAGGCCCCCCAAATGCTTAGCGATAACGCAACCAAAATGAGGATTGCCCACACTAAAGTCCAGGCGGGCGAGTGGTTGGGCGTGCTGCCTTCGGTATAAACCAGAGATTTGTGCGGTTTTGTCGGCACCTCGTCCGGAGAATCGGTCTGCTCGCGCATCATGTCCGCGTATTCGGCGATTGCCTGATCTTCGTCGTAATCAATGTAACGCGCGTAGGCGCGAATGAAGCTGCGATTGAAGATGCCGCCGGGCAGCCGTTTGTAATCGTCAGTTTCGATAGCCGTGAGATAGCGCATTGAAATGCGCGTTTGCTCAGAAATGTCGCGTAGGGCAATACCGCGCGCTTCGCGTGCGAGCCGAAGTTTCTCGCCGATGCCTGTCTGTTCGCTCAGTGGAACAAGCTCCGGATGATTACCAGTCCCGTGAGGATTGCTGAATGCGCGGTTCACGCAAGTAGCCGATAAGTGAACCTGCGCATCGGTTTGCGGCAATATAACGCCCGGTCACAAATGTGTCAAACTTTTTTGATTCAGCAGCTTGCGCTTCTCTTGATTCTTAACTCGCAGGGTGATACGTTGACCGTGTTCACTTAGAAAATCAATCGGTCTTTTAACTTCTAAAATCTAAAGTGAGGAACTAAGACGATGCCCCTTGAAGCACTGGGAATGGTCGAGACAAAAGGCTTCGTTGGCGCGGTGGAAGCCGCTGACGCCATGGTCAAAGCGGCCAATGTTCAACTGCTGGGTAAGGAGTATATCGGCGCGGGTTATGTAACAGTTTTTGTGCGCGGGGACGTTGGCGCAGTGAAGGCTGCCACCGACGCCGGCGCGGCTGCGGCCCGCCGGGTGGGCGAGTTGATTAGTGTCCACGTCATTCCCCGGCCACATCAGGAAGTCGAGCGCGTGCTCCCGGTCGGCAGTCAAACCGAGTACGATGATCGCGGCCAACTGCAGGGCGGCACCCGCGGCCAGCTGGGGCAGGGCGAAGGCCGATCGCTGGCAGCGTCGCGCGATGCGGCGAAAGAGAGAGTTAAGTGATTGCCGATTTTTGATTGCCAATTGCCAATTTGGTTCTCATAAAATCGAAAATCGGCAATTGACAATCGGCAATTTCGGAGGTTGTCATGTCTGCGGATAAAGATCTTATTTCCGTGCAGCAGGCCCGCGACCTGGTCGAAGCAGCGCATCGAGCCCAGGCAGAATTGGCGCGCTTTGATCAGGCAAAGATCGATCGCATCTGCGAAGCGATGGCCAAAGCGGCGCTGCGGGATTCGGCCCGGGTCGCGGCCATAGCGGTGGAAGAAACCGGTTACGGCATTGCTGCCGATAAGCAGGAGAAGAATCGATTCGCGGCGGAAGACGTCTGGAACTATTTCAAGAGTCTGCGCACGGTTGGCGTAGTCAACGAGACCAAAGACGTAGTTGAAATCGCCAGTCCCCGTGGTGTCGTCGCCGGCGTTATCCCTTCGACTAATCCTACTTCCACAGCTATTTTCAAAATCCTGATTGCGATCAAATCCCGTAATTCGATCGTGATGTCGCCGCATCCCTCGGCCGCCCGGTGCATCAATGAAACCGCTAAGAATATGCGAGAGGCGGGCCTGAAAGAGGGATTGCCAGCGGAAGCTATCGCCTGCATGACGACCGCGACAATCGAGGGCACCGAGGCCCTGATGAAGCACAAGATGACTGCCGTGATTCTGGCGACCGGAGGCATCGGTCTGGTGCGCGCGGCATATTCGTCGGGCAAGCCCGCTTTCGGCGTCGGTCCCGGCAACGTTCCGGTATTCATCGAACGCAGTGCTGATGTGCCCAAAGCCGTGCAGGACATTCTGACGGGTAAGTGTTTCGACAACGGAACGATCTGCGCCTCTGAGCAGGCAATCGTGGTTGACGCCCCGATCGAGATGGCCGTGCGAGAACAATTCAAAGCTCAGGGCGGATATTTCGTGAGTGCGTCGGAAGCAGACCAACTCGCCCGAATAGTCGCGACTTCACAAAGGACCCTGAATCCGGCAATCGTGGGCAAGTCAGTGGAAGTTATCGCAAATATGGCCGGGTTGAACGTGCCACCGGGAACGCGTTGCCTGATGGCCGAGGTGGGCGGCGTGGGCCGTGACTTTCCCTTGTCGATGGAGAAGCTATCACCCATTCTCGCTTTCTATGTCGAAGACGGAATCGAACGCGGGGCAGCGCGTTGCAATGAAGTCCTGCATTACGGCGGCATGGGCCATACGGCGGGCATCCACACGCGCTCGCGTGAAGCCGCAATTCGGTATGGCGGAGAAATGCCGGCGTCTCGAGTGACTGTGAATACGCCGACGACGCACGGAGCAATCGGATTCTCGACGGCGCTGCCGCCATCGATGACGCTGGGCTGTGGTTCGTGGGGTGGCAACGTGACTTCGGATAACGTATCACCGCTGCATTTGATGGACATCAAACGCGTGGCATTTGAAACGCGCGCCGTAGCCAGCAAACGACCGGCAATCACCGCGCAGGTTGCAGCGACGCCGCGACCGCCGGCGCCAGCAGCTCGTGCGGCAGCTCCGGCCGTTGCCACGACTGGGGCCCCAAAGGTAAGTCGCGACGATATCGCAGCCATCGTCGATCGATTCCTGGCAAATCGACAGCCGGAGACCGCGCCGCCACTTTCACCGCCTCCCCCGCCGGAACGAAATTACTCCGCGCCGGCGCGCGGCAACGGCGAAACACCTTCGCGAGCCGCCATCGATGCCGTCCGGCCGGCAGCCACGAATGGTGGTAAGGCCGCTGACTTTGTCAGCGAAGACGACGTGCGGCGCGCGATTCAAAAGGGCGAGAAGATCTATGTGAACGAGCGAACCATCATTACCCCGTCGGCGCGAGATATCGGCGATCCGGCGGAGGTGTTTGCGAAGGCATAATTGTCAGTTGTTAGTTGTCCGTTGTCAGTTGCAACGGAAACAACTGACCACTGACAACTGACCACTGGACATGTTTTTAGGCAAAGTCATCGGCACAGTTTGGTCAACGAAGAAGACCCCGGATCTCGAAGGCGTGCGTTTTCTGATCGTCCATCCTTACGATCTGGACAAGCAACCAACAAAGAACATCGTCGTAGTTGCGGACCGCCTGGGCGCCGGCGCCGGCGAGACTGTGATGTGCGCGTATGGCAAAGCCGCGCGAACCGCCATTGGTAATCAGGAAATGTCGATCGAAGCAGCGGTGGTCGGAATAGTCGACCGGGTTGATTTGACTGAGACCCAATCGGAAGAATTGCGCGAAGCGGCGCGAGTGTTGCTGGGACAAGGCAATGGCAGGCCATAAGTATTTTCGATTTTTGATTTTGGATTTGTGATTGACATCAGCACCGATTAATCAATCCAGCACTCCATCAATCCAAAATCTAAAATCGCAAATCAAAAATGCCTGATGATGAGCTGATCTATCGCATTACCCGCGCGGTCTATGATCGTCTGGGCGGGGTTGCCGATGAACCGACAGTCGAACAACTCGTAACAGAAATTTACCGCGCGGTTGAACCCTCTCTGGCGAAAAACGGTGCGGCCATAGCTGGCCCCGTTCCTCAATCGTCGGACCTTCGGCAAGCCGAGCACACGGGTTCCGCTGACCGGCTGGTAATCTCTGTGTTTGGCGTCGATCATCCTGGAATAGTTGCGGGCGTCTCGCAGATCCTCGCTGAAGCGGATTGCAGCATCGTCGACATCAACCAGACGGTTGTGCAGGGAAAATTTGCGATGGTGATCATCGCTGATACAACACGCTCGCAATCCTCGGCGATTGAACTTAAGGAACGCTTTCGCAGCGAAGGCGAGCAGCTCGGGGTGCGCATCTATGCGCAACGCGAAGATCTGTTCAATGCGATGCATCGAATCTAGTGATTTCAGATTTTCGATCTGCGATTGCCGATTTCAAGAATGAATGTTTCAATTGGCAATCGGCAATTGGCAATCGAAAATGAGCACCGTCCAGCCTGAAATTTCAAAACGATGTCTGTCATGCGGCGCGTCTGTTCGCGCGCAGGCAATGTTCTGTCCCGAATGCGGCCAGCCGCTATCCCAGGCCGGAAATTTAGAAAAGACAGTTGCGTCGGATGCCGGCGTAGTCAGTCCTGAGCCAGAACCCGGGTCACAGAAAAATAACGAAACTCAATCGCCCGCAGAATCGGACATCGCGGCCATTGCCACAAGCTCGGGTGCGGAGAAGGCTGGCGCTGATAGTTCGTCACAGCGATCTGCGGAACGCGCATCACAAGACTCAGGAAATTCGGGACAGAGACGTGAGACAGCCCTGAACGAGACCGTTGCCTCAGCCACTCTCGAGAGGCACAGAACAGCAAAGGCGCGCGAGACTTTGCATCGCGCATCAACCGTTGCCAAAGAAGCGCTGGAAGATAACGTGAAACGCGTGGAAAAGATTCGGCAGGTTTCCAGCGTGGTACTGGAAGAGGCCCATTACGATCCCAGTCTCCGCTTTGTCCTGGTCGCACTCGCCGTGTTCCTCATCTTCGTTATTCTGTTGGTGCTGAGCAAGGTGATGGGGTAACGCGGAGTTCCGAGTTCCGAGTTTCGAGTTTCGAGTTATTTCCTGAGTTGTAGGTCGAAATTTTATCCTAACGGCTCTCGCGAAATCCAAACTCAAAACTCAATACCAAAACTCGAAACTCAAAACTCGAAACTCGAAACTCGAAACTTTCTGATGGAGTACACCCAAACTGAAATCCTTGAAACTGTGCGGATGACCGAGATGGAGCATCTCGACATTCGCACGGTTACGCTTGGTTTGAGTCTGCGGGATTGCGCCGCTAATACGATTGCCGAAACCTCTGAACGGGTGCGGGAAAAGATCGAACGCGTGGCGGCCCGGCTGGTCAGTACCGTCAATGACATCGGCGCCGAAATAGGTATTCCGATTGCCAACAAACGAATTGCGGTTACGCCCGTTTCAATTCTGACGGAAGGTGCGCGTGGCAATCCGGTAGAACTGGGCCAGGCCATCGATCAATCGGCCCGTGAAGTTGGCGTTGATTTTGTGGGTGGCTATTCCGCGCTGGTGCACAAAGGCCTGACAGATTCGGAAAGCGAATTCTTTGATTCTATTCCGGAAGCGCTCGCGTCGACTGAGAGACTTTGCGGCTCGCTAAACGTTGCGACCACGCGCGCCGGAATTAATATGGACGCAGTTGTGCGCGTCGGTCGCTTGATCAAAGACGCGGCTGAGCGGACCCGCGATCGCGGAGGCATTGCCTGCGCCAAATTTGTGTGTTTCGCCAATGCAGTCGAAGACAATCCGTTCATGGCCGGCGCGTTTCATGGCATCGGCGAAGCTGAGGCAGTGCTTAACGTAGGTGTTTCGGGCCCCGGGGTTGTGAATCATGCGGTGCGTCACGCCGATCCGGACCTGCCGCTCGATGAACTCGCGGAAGTAATCAAGAAACTGGCATTCAAACTGGCACGCGCAGGCGAACTGGTGGCCCGCGAAGCAGCGCGACGACTCGGAATTCCTTTTGGCATCATGGATCTTTCGCTCGCACCTACTCCAGTCCCGGGTGATTCCGTTGCAGAGATTCTCGAGGCAATAGGATTTGAACGCGCGGGCGCGCATGGAACGACTGCCGCGCTCGCTTTGTTGACCGACGCGGTAAAAAAGGGGGGCGCCATGGCAAGTAGTTCAGTCGGCGGTATGAGCGGCGCCTTCATTCCGGTCTCAGAAGACGCCGGCATGATCGAGGCGGCGCGCGTGGGCGCGCTCAGTCTGGAAAAACTGGAAGCGTGGACCAGTGTCTGCTCTGTCGGTATCGACATGGTCGCGGTGCCAGGTTCAACTTCGGCTGAGACCATTGCGGCGATCATCGCTGATGAGATGGCCATCGGCGTGATGAATAACAAGACGACTGCGGTCCGTATTATTCCGGTGCCAGGTCGCGAGGTGGGCGACATGATCGAGTTCGGAGGTCTGCTCGGCAGCGCGCCGATCATGCCGGTCAGTCGCTTTTCATCTGATCAATTCATTCGTCGCGGCGGGCGCATTCCCGCGCCGCTGCATTCGTTGAGAAATTAGAGTCGCCGATTTGACCTTTACACGTCTGTGATATTCTTAACGACCACGAGACGGAGTAGTAAGTTATTCAGGACGACAAAGATCCGACGCAAAGCGATATCAAAGGAGTATTGAAACGAAAGTCATAGTCTCTAGCGGTGATTGGGTAAATAGAATATGGAACGTCAAGCCCTTGGAATGATCGAATGCCGCGGACTCGTGGCGATGATCGAAGCTGCCGATGCGGCGGTGAAATCTGCCAACGTCGTACTTGTGGGCTGGGAAAAGATCGATGCGGGCCTGGTGACCGTGATCGTACGCGGCGAAGTTGGCGCCGTGAAGAGCGCGGTTGAAGCTGGCGCGGCGGCTGGGCGCAAGGTCGGCGAAGTAATAAGCACGCACGTTATTCCACGTCCACACTCAGATGTTGATGGTGCCATTCCGGTTTTGTCCACCGGAGAAACCACGCGTAAGAAGATCAGCGGGTCAGTCAACCCGCGACGTTGAACTGGATCGAACCCACTTCTCGATCGGCAAGGCAATCAGAACTATTTTTTGCTCACCATATTTGCGTTTACCACCAAGCGACCATCGGCCTGCCCACGTCTGGTAATAAGTTTCCGCGCTTCGCGTTGAAGGATGGGTAAGGAAAAGCCGAAAGCCATCGCACCCATGATGCACGCCATGCCGCCGGCGGCGAACGTTCTCCGAGCTTTGAAATGTTGAGCCAACACCCCCACCAGCAGCGAGCCGAAAGGCGCGAGTCCGCTCAACATCATGGTCCAGATCGCCATCACGCGACCACGCAATTCGTCGGGTACGATTCTTTGCACGAGCGTGTTCGAGGCGTCCAATTGCGTTACCATCGTGAAGCCAACCAGCAACATCGCCGCGAGCGACAACGCGAAAGTATGTGAGAACGACAACAGCACGAGACTCGCTCCGAATCCGGCTGCTGCGGATCCCACCCAATCTCCCAGCGTTCGCACATTGCCGAAAGTAGCAAGAATCAGCGAGCCGAGAATGGCTCCGACTCCTGAAGCGCCCATCAGCAATCCGAATTCTTTTGGCCCCCCGTGAAGCATTTCTTTCACATAAACCGGCATTAAGATCTCGTACCGGAGTCCCATGAAACTGATTAGGCCGAGCAGTACCATGAGCGCGCCGACCGGTCCGGTGTGTCTCACGAAGTGGAATGCTTCCGTGACGCCCGCGCGAATGTGCTGAGCAGGCTTACGCGGTTTGGATTCAGCTTTGATCATCAGCAGGCCTATGATTACGGCGACAAAGCTGAAGGCATTGACGAGAAAGCACCAGCCCTCGCCGATGCTCGCCACCAGCAAACCGCCGATCCCCGGTCCAATGGTGCGCGCGCTGTTAATCATCGATGAGTTGAGCGTGACCGCGCTCATCAAGTCTTCTTTGCTCACCAACTCGGCGACGAACGCCTGGCGCACCGGGAAGTCGAACGCGTTGACCACGCCGAGCAAGGCTGCGATGGCGAAGACATGCCAGACTTGAACTTGACCCGTGAGTGTGAGCGCCGCCAGCACTAAACAGAGCAGCATGGGCGCGATCTGTGTCGCGAGTAGTATGCTGCGCCGCGACTTTGTATCGGCGACGACGCCACTGATTGGAGCGAGGACAAAGATGGAAATCTGTCCTGAGAAGGCAACTAATCCCAACAACGTAGCCGAACCGGTGAGCCGATAGACCAGCCAGGCCTGGGCTACGGTTTGAATATAATTGCCGGTGAGGGAAATGAATTGGCCGCCAAAGAAAAGTTTGAAGTTGCGGTATTTCAGGGCCTGTAAAGCCGAAGATAATTTTCCTTCTATGGTTCTCTTTTCCTGATTACTCAAAGCGTGGTGGTTGTCTTAACCTGTCAGGATCGTCAGAACTTCAAGCCGATTCCGGTGCGCACCATCGTGTGGCTGGTGAAATTTACGTGTGGATCATAGTAGAGTTTCCAAAACCACTTCGGCCGATCATAGTAACAGCCGATGCCCACGTTATGAATGAATTCACCCGAATCAGTGTGTCCGGATTTGAAGACGCCGTCGAATGTGATGCCGTTATTGGCATTTAGTTTGTGACGCCAAACAAGGTGTGTGTTCTGCTGACCGGTGTGCAACCGCACGTCAAAGATGGTATACGCCTGGATGCGATTATAGCCGCTGATCTTGCGTCCTATTCCAAGTTCCACTGACTCACTCGGATCCCAAAAGAGATCGAAGAAAGCCTTCAGGTTTGTGCGCGACACCCCGGCGATGGCAAAAGTTTTTCCCGAGCCGAGTTCGGAGTAGAGCGAGCCAGATACTGCCTTGCTCGTGGCGACCTCGACAGTCGGAACAAAGTGGAACCAGGCTTTCTTGTAATCATACTGAGCGCCGACGCGTATCAACTTGCTGTTCTGCGGGTAATAGAAGCCGGCAATCCAAGCGGTCAGTTGCCCAAACTGATGCCTCAGGTTTAGATCATAAGCAGCCTCGCCATTCGTGAAATAGATTCCGAACGTTAATTTAGACTTGAATTCATCCGAGCGCTCGATCGGGTCGCGGGTTTGCGGTTCAGACTGATCAGATTGTGGGGTTGGATCAACAACCGGGTCAACCAGCTTATGAAATGTTGAATTGTCGGGACCTGGTGACGGCTCAGGCTTCGTTGTTCCTGATTGGGCTTGAGCCGGCAGAGCCGCCATACAAATCATAAGCACAAAGAGAACTGTCCAACATACCTTGCGAGCTCCGCAAGAGCGGAATGTACGCGCTTGATTTGTTAGATAACCGCACATGTCGCGGGCGGGCTGCTTTTATCAAATCGACGAAGGCCAACTCTAAAGATCGCGCCCTCGCAAGCTCAGAAACGCACGGGGCAATGCTTTACTCATCCCAGGTCAGAACCAGGGCCACAGCCGCTGCAAACATTACCACAGTAGTGGCCCATCCCAGGATGTTAAGCCAGCGGCCGTTTACTCTGTTGCCCATTACTCGGCGGTTATTAGCGATAAGCATGATCACAACCAATAGTGGCGGCGCCAGAAAGCCATTGATGATCGCCGCCAGGAAAAGCACTCGAATTGGGTTTATCCCCACGAAATTAATCAGCATTCCCACCAGAGTGGAAAGAATAATCACGCCATAAAAAAGTTTGGCGCGACCAATTTTCTGATTAAAGCCATATCTGCCACCGAAAGCTTCGGTGACCGCATAGGCACTGGATCCCGTTAGAATCGGTACTGCCAGGAAGCCGGTCCCAATCAGCCCGAGCGCGAATAGCAGCGAGGCGCTGCCGTGGGCGAGAGGTTTGAGTGCTTGCGCGGCATCAGTAGCTGACTGAATGTTGGTCTGGCCTGCCTTAAATAAAGTGGCCGCCGTCGCCAGTATGATGAAGTACATTACTGCGTTCGATAAAAGCATTCCCAGGCGCACGTCCCATGAGGCGTACTTCATTTCGGCATCTGAAGCGCCACGGCGTTGCGCCAAAGTGATCCGGCCAAAACTAATTTCTTCCTCGACTTCCTGATCAGCCTGCCAGAAAAAAAGATAGGGCGAGATCGTCGTTCCGAGGATCGCAACCAACATAGAGAGAAACGCCGGGTCGAAGCTAAGTCGGGGAATGAACGTAGCCCTCAGCACTTGAAGTCCGTCGGGTTTTGCAAAGAAGGCGGCGCCGATGTAGGCAAAGAGGGCCAGTGTCAGCCATTTGAAGGTTTTGGCAATCAACCGGTACGAACCCCAGATTTGCAGGGCCAGAATTACCAGGGCAATGGGCACAATCATCGTGGCAATGGGGAGGGGCACTAATAGATTAATCGCGGCTGCGATCGCGCCTATATCAGCTCCGGCATTAATTGTATTCGCAATGACCAGTCCGAGCACTGACAGATACAGGAGGTTTCTCGAGTAATGGCGTCGCAGCACCGCGGCCAGGCCCATGCCGCTGACCATCCCAATGCGCGCGCAAGTCAGTTGGATGGCGGCCATCAAGGGTAAGGTGAAAAGAGCTGTCCATAATGTCGTGAAGCCAAGCGAAGCTCCGGCCACAGAATAGGTGCCAATGCCGGAAGGATCATCATCAGAAGCTCCCGTAACCAGTCCCGGCCCAAGTACTTTGAAAAACCGTTTTAGCGGATTTCTTTCCAGCCCCATCGCCGTCTCAAGCGAGTGGGTCGCACTAATCGGGTCAGAGTGCGGTATGAGGGAAACTTCGCCAAGGCGCGTTTCTTCTGTTCGTCTATCGTGAGTCATTAGAATTGCACGATTGCACTTTGCTTGTTTGCAAACCACGAATTAATCGCTCATTGATTCTACGCATTTTATAATAAGGCCGTAAGCGCGAAGTTGTGCCATCGCTGGAATTTTCGCCACCGGATTAAGGTGTTAATCTTCAGGAATCGTGACTCATCGCCTACTGCAGGAATAAAGTACGTTCGAGATGAACCGAAAGCAACAGAGAGAGCTGAAAGGGACCCTTAAGAAGACCGAGAAAGCGATCAAACAGGTCACGCCTCGAAGGGTGCGAGCGTTCTTCGCCGAGCTTGGCCCCGGTCTGATCACCGGAGCAGCCGATGATGATCCTTCGGGCATTTCTACTTACTCGGTAACCGGCGCGTCGTTCGGTTATGCGCCACTGTGGATAGCGCTGTTCTCATTTCCGTTGATGTGCGCAGTGCAGATCATGTGCGCCCGGCTCGGCATGGTCACAGGTCGTGGGCTGGCGGGAGTTTTACGCCGGAGATATTCCCGCGGCGTATTGTGGAGCGCGTGCGGGCTTCTCGTCATAGCCAATGTCTTCAACATCGGGGCTGATTTGGGGGGTATGGCCGAAGCCACGCACATGATGACGGGTGTCAGCCCGCTCATTTGGACGCCAGCCTATGCAATCCTGGTCACGTCGCTTCTTTTTTGGACGTCGTATTGGCTGATAGTGAAAGTCTTCAAGTGGATGACACTGGTACTGTTCGCCTATGTCGTCGCGGCGTTTCTTGCGAACCCGGATTGGAGACTGATTTGGCGCTCGACCCTGATACCTCATGTCGAATGGTCGCAGAGCTATCTGGCGACCTTCGTTGGAATTCTGGGGACGACTATTTCGCCTTATTTGTTTTTCTGGCAGGCTTCGCAGGAGGTCGAGGAAGAACGAAAGATTGGACGTGACACGGTTGGAAAACGCAAGGGTGCTACCGATGAAGAAATTCGCAAGTCTCGCACCGATGTCATTGCGGGAATGTTCTTTTCAAATTTTGTGATGTATTTCATTATCCTAACGACTGCCGCCACTCTTAATGCACATGGAATAAAAAACATCGAAACAGCTCAACAGGCGGCTGAAGCTCTGCGACCATTGGCCGGTAGCGGAGCGTACTTGCTGTTTACATTAGGTCTAATCGGAACCGGAATGCTGGGTGTGCCGGTGCTCGCGGGCGCTGCTGCTTACGCGATCGCTGAGGCGAATGCGTGGCGCGGTACACTTGAGGATCGACCGCGGCTTGCGATGAAATTCTACACGGTAGTCGCGGCCGCGATGATCCTTGGAATAGCTTTGAACTATTTCGGCATCAATGCCGTGAAGATGCTCTTTTGGTCGGCGATACTTAATGGTGTGCTCGCGCCACCACTCATCGTATTGGTGGTCCTCCTAACCAGTAGTAGCAAAGTTATGGGAGAACGAACCAATCCGGCGATACTAAAATGGCTCGGCTGGGCCACGGCAGCGATTATGGCCGCGGCCGCAATCGCCATGTTCGTAACCATGTGATTGCTTAGCTGACTGGTCCACTTCTTCCATCGATCTTTTCAAATTCGGATATTTCCATTTACTTTCAAAGGTGATACTCTCGCCGCTTTACTTAGTCTTGTTTTATCAGGAGGCATAATGGCCCGCGATTCAGCCACCACTGAGCGGCTGCGAAATCTGGTCGCGAAGATCCAGTCGCTTACCAACAACGGCGAGCTTCACTGGGAGAGGCAGGTAGGCTCAGCCCATCGATACGCACGCCTGAACAATAACTTGTTGATTCTGGGCCCGGATGCTCCGATCAGCGAATCAGTTCCACGTTATCTTTTCATCACGCCTTTCGATTCACCTGATTGCATTGAAATCAATACGAACGATTCGGAACTCGGTGGCGCGGTGCGCAAGTTGGCTGAAGCTGTCGACGTCGCCAGCGCGAACGAGCCGCCGACTGATCCGTTTTCAATCGCACCTGAAATTCTTGAGCGGCTTACTGAATGAAATCATTTTGCTTGTAATATCGCATTATTGTTGGAGGATCGAACTATGGCAGCAGATTTGACGGGCCTGAGTGACGAGGCGCAGAGCCTTGCTCGCGTGCCCCTTTTCAAAAGACTCGAGCCGCACGAGTTGGAGAAACTCGCTGAGGAAATCGACCAGGTTAACTACAAAGCCGGCGAAGTGATCTTCAACGAGCACGACCGGGGCGACGCGCTTTACGTCCTGGAAGAAGGTTCCGTGCGTATCTGGGTGACTGACGAAGACCTACAGCCAGTCACGCTGGCTGAGTTACAACCCGGAGCATTCTTTGGTGAACTCGCCGTACTCGACCAGGGAGAAAGATCGAGCAGCGCCACTGCCATCACCGATATCCACTTGCACAAGCTAAGCAGTAATGACTTTCAACAGTTCCTGATCGAGCATCCCGATTGCGCGATCGACGTGATCTGCGAAATCGGCACGCGTATGCGGCAGACGAACCAGCTCGTGTCCCAGCGAGCGTCGCGCAATGTTAACGTCGAGATGGAAAAGCAATATACCGTCGGCGAAAGAATTGCTGACCGAGTGGCTTCGTTCGGCGGTTCGTGGACCTTCATCTTTCTTTACGGTGGTGCGCTGCTTTTGTGGATCGCCGTGAATACATTCGTGCTGGCTTACTATGGCCACGGTGAGAACGGCTCCCAGTTCGATCCTTATCCCTACATTCTGCTGAACTTGATGTTATCGATGACTGCCGCAATGCAGGCGCCAATTATCATGATGTCGCAGAATCGCGCCGCCGAAAAGGATCGGCTCGCCGCCGAGCAGGATTTCAAGGTGAATCTGAAAAGCGAGCTGATGCTGGAAGAATTGATTCGAAAACAACGGGCGCGCGACGTGCAGATGGACAATCTCAACGACGCGCTCAAAGCGCTCAACGCGCAGATCGAACCGGGTTCGAAACGGACATGAGAAGGCGGTAGCTCGCGCGGCTTTGCCTCGAAACCTGAAGCTGGGACGTCTCATTCACACCGGGCTTGAACCCCGGTGTGAATAATAGGCCGCACTTGGCGCCTCCGGTTACCGCGGCGGTTTGCGAGTGCCGTTGGTCACGGGTTGTCTGCCGGTGTTGGCGTTGTTGGGCTTGACCGGATTCCTGACGGGATTCACCGTCGCACCTTCTCGCAAAGCGGTTCTGGCACTGCGGGTCAAAGCAATCCGCTTTTCCCGGCCCTCATCAGCCACGGCCACTTTGATGGATCGGATCGAACCATCGTGGGCTTTGTTGGTCGGATCATAGCTGACGACATACTGAGTTCGCATGTCGCGTACAATCGAATTCGCGACTTCCGGAAGCTCGGAAAGTGACTGGGGATAAAAAGCACGCCCACCCGTTTCACTGGCCAATTTGTTCAGCAAAGCTACCGCCTTATCTCGCGGACTCTTACGAATTAGTCCTTTTTCAGCGTCCAGCTCGTTAACGAATCCGATCACATAAATCTGCACGTCTTCTTCACGCAACCTTTGGAACAACTGCGCTTCGGTGTAGTAACTGTTGCGATCTTCGCCGTCGGTAATCACGATGAGCGCGCGTCGTCGCCGGTCGTCGTTGTCGTTCTTGCGATATTCGCCGATGTGTTCAGACGCCAGATACACTCCATCGATCACGGCGGTCTGGCCGCCTTCGACGTACAACGTATCGAGGCCGTCCATTAATTGATCCTTGTTTGAGGTGAAGTCCTGAACTGTTTCGATCTTGTCGCTGCTGATGAAACGCTCCAGAAAAGTTTCGTCGCCACGCTTATTGCTATTGACGATCGTCTTGGCGGCATCGATCACCTGGGTCAATTGCGAACGTAAAGAGCCCGAGGTGTCGACGGCCAGACCGTACGTGACCGGAACCTCTTCCTGGGTGAACGAGAAGATTGGCTGCAACACGCCATCTTCATAAACTCTAAACTCGTCTTTCGGAATGTTGGCAATCGGTCGATTGTTTCGATCAATGACCCGCACGTGCAGGGTTACAAGTTCCGTGTTGATTAGAATTCTTTCGTTTTCGCCAATCTCAGCACCCGCCGGGTCGGGCGTCGGAGTCGGCTTCGGCCTCAAACGCGGCACCGGGGGTGGCGCCCCGAGCTGCGGCGCGATCTTGCTGCCAGGCCCTGCCTGTGGCGGAGTCGGTTGTTGCGCCGGTTGCTGGGTTGCCGGCGCCGTTTGCGAGGTCGTGCGGGGCCGAGATTCACCCTGCTGCTGCGCACTCGTCTTCCGGCCAATTACAGTGAGTGCCAAACAAAACGCAAATGTAACTGCGAAAAAGGCGACCGGACGCGCCCTGAATATTCGATTTGAAACGCAAAACTTCATTACGGTAAATCCTCGGTAAATAAACGCTTAATGTCAACTGATTTCGATGTCGGGTGAGCGCGAGAGGACCAATCTTTCAATAAGTTCAATCAGCGCATCTTAAGGATGCTCAATTGCAACGATCGCGTTGCCGGACTCGGGCAGCTTGGGAATTCAATACCGGTGTTGGCCTTACTTCACTTCGTTTCGGGCAGACAGCCGGGGAGAACCCCTCGCTCGTTTCCCTCCACCGGGGAGATGCTTCGGGAAATCAGGGCGAGTTACTTGGGATTAGCAATCGCGAAATAGCCTTCCTTACTGCGCACGAAGAGGCGTGGCAATCCGCGCGGAGGAGTAATCTTCACCTTAATATGATGCCACTTGCCGTCACTCACAAAATTCGGCGGGCGATAGCCAATCGAATATTGGTGGCGCAACTCGAGCGCGATTTGCTCGAAGATGTCGTCCATCTCAGCGCTGGTCCTGGGAAAGAAAGCCTTACCGCCGGAAACGCTCGCCAGCTCTTCCAGTATTCCCTGGCCTTCCATGCCCAGCGAGCTGCCCACGTCGCCGCCGCTCAGAATCCCAATTGCATAAACGACCACATCGGATTCCTTGAGCACGCGGCGCAGTTCATTGAATGTGTAGCGTGAATTGTTATCCTGGCCGTCACTGATCAAAAGCAGCGCGCGCTTTGGGTGCGTCCCGCGTTGAACTCGTTCAACTCCAAGATAGCAAGCATCGTAAAGTGCGGTGTTGTTCTTGGTCTGGACGAACATAAGCCGATCGAGCACGGCGTTGCCGTCGCGCGTGCGATCGAGGAGAAGCTGGACCCGCGAGTTGAAGGCGATCAGAAAATACTCGTCGCTATCATGACTGGTCTGAATGAAATGAGACAAGGCGTCGCGGGCCCGTTTGACCTTGTCGCCGCTCATCGATCCTGACACGTCGAAAATCACGCCGACTGAAACCGGCGCGTCGTCGTCGCTAAAGTAGGAAATCTCCTGCGGCTGCTTTTCGTCCAGAAGTGAAAAGGCGTTCTTACCTAAGCCGGAGACAAAGCGGCCGTAGATATCGGTGACCGTTACCGTAAACGTGATCAAATCCGTGTTGGTAATCAGCACTTCATTTCCGGTTTTGGGTTGCTGTCCGGCGGCGGGCTGATTCCCAAGAGGTGAACTACTCTTGTCCGACTTGGAATCAGGCTGCACAGGTACGGGCTGAACTGTCAGCAGCTCTTTTTTCTGGGCGGTCTTGTCGTCGGGTTTTTCCTGCGCTTGCGCTGGCCGCAAAAAGGCGCAACCAATTATCAACACCGCCAAAATAATAAGGGAGGGCGTTAGCAGGTAGCGACGCGGTTTCATTTTACCCCCTGGTTTTGTAAGGCTGCGATAAGTATCGCTTCCAATTCTTGCAACGAAGATTAATCATCATCGAGGTTCGGATTAATGAATCTCGCCTGCTGGTCCAACGCTTCCAGATTGAATCTCGATCGTGGGAATCCAGTACCGGCTCAGCTTAATCTTATTGACGAAGCGAGCGCAATCTTCATTTTCAAAAACTTGTGCTGCGGGGAAACGCTGCGATGCCAAGTAACTCGGCTGATGAATGCATTGTAGGACAGACGCGATTGGCGCGCAAGCAAAGCGTGGGGAATTAAGTCAGCGACGGGCAAGACTCACTTTGATTCTTTCGGCCGTCTTCGGGCCAATGCCATCCACCATTTCCAAACCCCCGCCCTGAATAAACTTTTTCAGGTCGTCCAATGACGCAATTTTGAATTTTTGGTGAAGCGTGGCGGCGGTCTTTGGACCGACTCCGGGAAGTTCGAGCAGATCGAGGACGGTCTCGGGCGTTTCCGAGGTCAGGCGTTCCCAGGCGTCGAAGGTCCCGGTATCGACTAACTCAATAATTTTCCCGGCAATTGCTTTCCCAACGCCGGGAATTTCCTGCAACCCCGGGGCGCCCTCCTTCCTGGCAACCTCACTCAGGGGCGATGGCCAGGTCTCGATGGCTTCGGCGGCCATGCGGTACGAGCGAATACGAAAAGAATCTTCGCCGCGGACCTCCATCAGCCCGGCCATACGATTGAAACGGCGCGCTATTTCTTCATTATTCATGGGCCTTCAAATCGTAAATCCTGACTCGTCAATAGTAAATGATTAGCTTCGGACGTGCACAGTCAGCTTTGCAGCCATGATGAGCGCGCTCTTAGGCTCGAAACTGGAGTCGCATTTCATCCCTGCGGCGTGAGGGGCAAATCGACCAAACTGGTAATTCGTGCGACTTAATCCGGCTCAGCTTGACATTGTGCAAGCCGCAGCCTTACTAATTCATTATCGAACGGTAGCCCTCCCCACAAAACTATTTTCCGAGGAAGATCACATGAGATTCAGGAAACCACTCTGCGCTCTGATCATCGCGCTTTTCAGCTTACAAACTCTGCAATTCGTCGCCCGCGCCGACGAAGGCATGTGGACCTTCAACAACGTGCCGAAGGCGGAAATCAAACGTAAATACGGGTTTGACGTCACCGACGCCTGGTTGCGCAAGGTGCAGCTCGCCTCGGTGCGTTTTAATAACGGCGGCTCGGGATCATTTGTCTCTGCCGATGGATTGGTTTTGACCAATCATCACATTGCCTCCGACACGTTGGCGAAGATCAGTGACGAACAGAAGGATTACAACAAAATTGGTTTTTATGCGCCGACGCGAGATAAGGAAGTGAAGGCGCCGGATCTTGAGCTCAATGTATTGATGAGCATTGAAGACGTAACTTCGCGAGTTAACGCCGGTGTTAAATCAAACATGAATGCCTCGCAGGCAAACGCCGCGCGTAACGCCGCGATGAGCACTGTTTCCGAAGAATGCACCAAATCAACCGGCTTGCGCTGTGATGTGATTACGCTTTACCAGGGCGGTCAATACAATCTTTATCGTTACAAGAAATACACGGACGTCCGTTTAGTCTTTGCCCCGGAATTCGAGATCGCATTTCTGGGGGGCGACCCGGACAATTTTGAATATCCCCGTTACGACCTCGACATGGCGCTGTTTCGAGTTTACGAAAACGACAGACCTATTCATACCGACAACTATTTGAGATGGTCAACACGCGGAACGAGTGCGGGCGAATTGGTTTTCGTTTCCGGAAATCCCGGCCGCACTGAGCGGATGGACACGGTCGCGCATCTCGAATACCTGCGCGACTTTGGTTTTCCTCTCCTGCTGAAATTTCTCAATCGCCAGCACGCGATGTTGCAGAAGTACGGCTCGCAAGGGCCGGAGCAGGAACGTCGCGCACACGAGGATTTTTTCAGCATTGAAAACAGCCTGAAAGCAATTCGCGGCGAATATGAGGGATTGAAAGAACCTTCGCTCATCGGAAACAAGCAGCGCGCCGAAACCGAGTTGCGCCGGACTATCGCGTCCGATCCCCGCAAGCAGAAAGAATATGGCGATGCCTGGGACGCAATTGCCAAAGGCCGGAAGGCGCAACCATCGTATGAAGTTGAACGCCGCTTCCTGGAATCGGAATGGGGATTCAACTCAACCTACTTCGATTTCGCACGCACGCTTGTGCGCATGGCCGAAGAAAATACCAAGCCGAACGAGAAGCGACTGCCTGAGTACACCGATGCGCGGCGCGCGTCGCTTGAACAGGAGTTGTACTCGCCGGCGCCGATTTACGATGACTTTGAAAAAGCTAAACTGAGCGACTCACTTCGCTTTATGCAGGAAGAGTTGGGCGCCAACAATTCCCTCGTCAAGAAAGTTTTGCAGGGAAAGTCGCCCGAAGAACGGGCCAACGAGTTGATTGATGGGACACGCTTGAGGGAAGTCGATGCGCGCAAGCAGCTCGCCGCGGGCGGCAAGAACGCGACCGAGAATTCGAACGATCCAATGATCAAGCTGGCGCGCTCGATCGATGCCGAATCGCGCGCGGTCCGCAAGCGCTATGAAGATGAAGTAACGGCAGTTGAGCGAACGAACTACGGCAAGATTGCGCGCGCCCTGTTTGAGTTGAAAGGCACTTCCATCTATCCGGATGCGACTTTCACCTTGCGGCTTTCCTACGGGGCCGTTAAGGGTTATCAGGAAAATGGAAAGTTCGTCACGCCCTTCACGGATTTCGGCGGGCTGTTTCGGCACTCGGTGGAACACGGCGACAAATATCCATATCACATTCCCGATAGCTGGAAGAGAGCGAAACGCCTCTTGAATCTGCGCACGCCGCTCAATTTCGTCTCGAGCGCGGACATTATTGGCGGGAACTCCGGCTCGCCGGTGATTAACCGTAATGCCGAGCTGGTCGGCCTGATCTTCGACGGCAATATTCAATCGCTGGTGGGCGATTTCTACTTTGACGAATCCGTCAATCGCGCGGTGTCGGTTGATTCGCGCGGCATGCTGGAGGCGCTCCGCAAAGTTTATCACGCCGACGCCGCGGCGAATGAGTTGGCGCGACGGTAATAAGAATCAACATCCGTGACCCCGCGAAGGCGGTTCGAAACCTTGACGTGCCGGCGCCAGCGAACTGCCCAGGAACATGAATGAAACTATTTCCACAACTCCGAACAGAGTTGCGGAGAAAAGTGGAAACCGCTGCGGCTTGCTCCTCATTTCTCCGGGGTATAAGCTAGGCGCCAAGAATTTTCACCGTTTCTCTCCCATCAAAGGTTTGCCGGCGACCCGGTTGATTTCAAGAAAAAAGTTCTGGCCGGCTGAAAGAAGGGAAATCTAATGAGAAGATTTATTCTGGCGCTGGCAGTCGTGTTAATGACTGCAGGCTTTGGTGCCGCTGACACAATCTATCTGCGCGATGGGCGGACGATTCACGGGACTTTGCTGGGTTTCATTAACGGTCGCTTTGTCGTGCGGGTCGAATTACGCTATTCGACGCCGCCCGGCGCGAATACAGATCCAAACATCGCGCGGGAGCGAGGCAACGAGGGTGAGATTCAATACTTTCGCCCGAACGAAGTTGAGCGGATAGAGATCGACGGCCGCGCCCTCGATGACGCGCGTTTCGAGACGCGTAGTGTGCAGGTCACACTCGATTCCAACTGGGTCGACAGCGGGATCGACTTGCGGCGCGGCGAGCATGTGCAAACGAGTGCCACGGGCGTGATTACAGTCGGGCGCGTGCGGATAACTCCGGACGGCCTGCGCTCGACCGATCCAACTTCGCCCTTGCCGCGAGCAGCGGAAGGCGAACTGATCGGAGCGATTGGTGACGATTCTCGCGCCCCAATTCTGGAACTCGGCTCAACCCGCGAGTTCACCGCCGATCGCGACGGCCGGCTCTATCTCACCGCTAATCGTGGCATGTTCAACGACGCCCGTGGCAGCTTTACGGTCCAAATCAAGCGCGAGCGCGACCTTACGGCGCTCGACAATCAGGATCGCTTTCCGCGAAATCCTTCCGGACGCGGACGTTCGCGGACTCGACAGCCCATCGATGAAAACGATCGCAGTCGCACTCCGCAGGAAACGACTATCAATGTGCCGGGGACGTCGCGTGGTACTGACACCGGGATCGATGTGCGCTCAGGTGATCAGGTAACTTTCACGGCGACCGGTACAGTCGTTGCGGGACGTCGCACTGGTCAAGTGGGCCCTGAAGGCGGACGCAACACCGGGTTCGGCGCGATTGTCGGCACCAAACCCGTGCCGAGCGCCGGGCCGGGCGCGCTGATCGGTTACATTCGCACGTCCGACGGACAACAAAGCCAGGCATTTCTGATTGGAAGCCAACTAACGTTCACCGCACCCGCGGACGGCCGTCTGTTTCTCGCCATCAACGACGACGATTACAGCGACAACAGCGGCAGCTTTAGCGTGAGGATTAGGTACTGAGTCTGATACAGAACCGTAGCGGTAGACGCACTCTGCTCGTCACTATGGACGCCGTTCGGATTCGCAAAAGGCGTCTTGATTGTTGACGCGACCCTTGGGGAACTCGCTCAGTTTGCTGAGCCCGTAATTTATTTTCTCAGGCCCGCGTTCCAGTTCATCACCACCGCCATCGGCGTGGGTGACGTCTCTTCGCCGGCGACATTGATTAGGAAACGTTGTCCGTCGCGGCTAACGTCGTAGTACGGTGGTCCCGGTAGGTTGCTCACGCGCAATTCGAAAAGCGCGCGCGGAGTACCGACGTGAACTTCGCCGCCGTCTGTTTTGATGTCTACCGCCATGAGCTTCTTATCAGGTCCGATGTAGAACAGTTCTTTCCCATCTGCTCGCCAGCGTGGCTGAAATCCTCCTTCGGTCGAAACCTGGGTCTTGCTGCCTGAAGGATAACCCTGCAAGTAGATTTGACCGGGACCTGATTCAGTAGATTCGTAAGCGATCCATTTTCCGTCAGGAGAAAACCTGCCGTTGGTTTCGCCAAAAGGCGTCTGCATTACCGGCGACGGCTTGGGATCTCCACTCAGTGGCAGTACCCAGAGATCGGAACTCGTCTTCGGATCGAAATCGTTGTAGAGAATGGTCTGGCCGTCGGCCGACCAGTCGTTGGGCGCTTTCAAGTTTGTGGACTTGAAAAGCAGTTGATCGCCACTCGAGCTGTTCGCCATTTTCGCATAGAGATCGGTCGTCCCGTTCTTGTTCGAGGCGAAGGCGATGCGCGCGCCGTCAGGCGACCAGACGGGAAACGTTTCGTTGGTCGGATCAAAAGTAAATCTCGAGCTGGTGCCGCGACCCAATTCAGTAATCCAGAGATCATAACTGCCGGTTTCCAGATCGAGCCGGGACGCGACGATTTCTTTTTGATCGGGCGAAACCGAGAAACCGAGAAAGTCTCCTGCCACACCTACTTTCTCCAATTGCTTACCGCCGCGATCGTACCAGGTCAGTTGGCCGTTCAGTGCGACGTTGCCGCGATAGGCGAGCACTCCGTTGTTCGAAACACAAAAGAAAGCACGGGCAGTAGCGGCGCTGTACCCTATCTGCTCAACGATCGGAACCGGCTCTCCGTTGAGCTGAAACCTCTCTGGATCGAACGGCTGGGCCATTAACGTTCGCCCGCGCACGAAGAAAAGATAACCGGGCGCCGCATAGGCGGCGCCGGCATCGGTGTTTACGATTAACTTCGACTCTTTTGCATCCAGCGCGCCGGAATATATCCCGCTCTGCTGTTGTTGCGCGTTGCGAGCGAGATAAATGAAGTGTTTGCCATCCGGCAGAAAGTGCGGCCAACAATGACTGGTCTGATTTGTCGCCGTGTCAAGCGAAGTGATTTGAGTTGCCGGCCCGCCCGAAGCTGAAACACGATAAAGACCCCCAGCCACTCCCGGCGAAAAAATTATCATTCCATCCCCGTTCCAGGTTCCGCCCCGAGCGGCCTGCGCGTCAGCTAATACCTGCAGAGAACCTCCCGAGGTTTCGATCTTCTTCAGCTTGCCCGCCGCGAAGAATCCGATAAAACGGCTGTCAGGCGACCAGAATGGCTGGGCCGCATCTTCCGTTCCCGGTAGAGCCTGAGCACTCAAAGAATCGATTGTCCTGATCCACAGAACTCGTTTGCCGTCGGCGCCGGTGGCCGTAAACAAGAGCCGGCGGCCATCAGGAGAAATATAATCGCCGCCACCCTGAAAAATACTCTTCTCTGGAGGATAAACGAGAAAGCGGGCCACTTGTGGCGCGGCGGTTTCGCGGGCGCGGCTGTATAGAATCAACAACAGGACCATTACGATCACCATGGAAATCGCAACTACCGACCAGGCGAGCAGCTCGCGCTTCTTCATCCGCCGCGAGGCGCGCACCATCTTATCTATCGTCTTCGTCGGGGCGCCGCTCGAATCTGATAATGCTTCGATCGCGAAGGCAAGATCGCGCGCCGAGTTGAATCGTTGGGCCGGATTTTTTTCGAGACAGTGGCGGACAATTCTCTCCAGACCGGGTCCGATCTTGCGGTTGGGATCGATGATGTCGGATGGATCTTCTTTCAGAATCGCGCTCATCGTGTCCAGCTTGGACTCGCCCTTAAACGCGCGCTTGCCTGCCAGCATCTCGTAGAGCACGGCTCCGAACGCGAAAATATCAGAGCGATGATCGGGCGCGCCTCCGCGTATCTGCTCGGGAGACATGTATCCCGCAGTTCCAATGATCAACCCGGGTTCAGTATCGATGCGGAGGGTGGGCGCTTCGTTTGTAGAATCCGGATCAAGCGGTGCCGTTAGTTTTGCCAGGCCAAAGTCAAGGATCTTGATGCGATCGTCACGCGTAAGGAAAATATTTTCGGGCTTTAGATCGCGGTGAACAATCCCTTTTTCGTGGGCCGCGCCCAGGCCGTTGGCTATTTGCAGCGAGTACTTAACCACCTGCCGCTGCGGCATAGTCGATCTGGTCATGCGCTCCCGCAGGGTTTCCCCTTCGAGCAGCTCCGAAACTACGTAAGGCGAAGAATCGTGATCGCCGACGTCATAAATTGTCAGGATGTTGGGATGATTAAGAGCGCTGACGGCGCGCGCCTCTTGTTCAAAACGACGCAGTCGATCAGGATCGGTAGAGAAATTCGGAGGGAGAACTTTGATCGCCACGTCGCGGGCAAGCCGTTTGTCGCGGGCGCGGTAGACTTCGCCCATGCCGCCTGCGCCGAGGGGCGAGATAATTTCGTACGGGCCGAAACGTGTACCGGGGGAAACAGACACAAGAGAGTCAATCGATTACGACGCAGTGACTTTATTACAACGGTCACAAAAAACCAAGATAAGTTTCATCGCTGAAAAAAAATCATCTGCAAGATTTCTTGCTGCTGCACGCTGGGAACCTCTTGGCGAATTCCCGGTAAAAAAATGTCTAAACTTACCGGCGATTGCTTTTCTCAAGCCCCAGGCGCTATCTTAGGGACACTTGCCCATCTCACACCGCTACCCCCGCAGATTTGAGAACGGGAGGAAACGACGATGGTTGAAAATCCAACCGTCCTGGTGATTGAAGACTATTCGGACACCAGGATGCTGTTGTCATCTTTCTTGCGGGCACATGGATTCAAAGTCATCGAAGCGAGGGATGGTAAGGAAGGTTTCATCCAGGCGAACCGCGTAATTCCGGATTTGATCCTGATGGATCTCGCGCTTCCCAAAATGGATGGAATCGAGACCACCCGCCGGATTCGACAACGGCACGCGCTGTCTCAAACACCAATCTTCGCGATCAGCGCTTATGCCACCGGCGATATCGCACGCGATGCGGTTGAAGCTGGTTGCACGGAGGTGTTCGGCAAGCCGTTTGAGGCGGCACACCTGCTGGAAAGAATTCACGCAAACCTGAGATTCGGTTCAATAAAAGTTGGGAAGGTGGCCGGGGCACACTAGGCTTCTTCCAGCCCGGCGTATTTCTGGACGAGCTTTTTCTGGCCGTAGCCGGGAAAGCTCACCGTGAGCTTCGTCGCATCACCCGAACCTTCGCGCCGGAGCACCAGGCCGCGCCCATATTTCGTGTGACGAACGTACGAACCGGGAAGAAAAGCAGAACTGGACGGAGCGCGGACATCCTTGTCCCTATTGAGCGCACCGCTGCCGGGAGCGCGGCCATCCCTGTTCACATTGAGTGCGGACCGCGAACTGCTGGGCGAACCGGAGCGATTTATCTGCGCCGTGCGCTTACGAAAAAACTCCTCGATCGATTCAACGCTGTCATAGGTCTTGCCCGCAAACGAGCGCCCCGGCCGTCTCGCGCTATTGCGGACGTTTTCGTCATACTCATAAGTTAATGACGAATCGTCCTCCGAATTTTTAAGAGCGGAATCGTCATACTCATATTGAAGCGATCCGGCGCCGGTTGCTCGCGGCACGCTGATCGAGCCGCGCGCGAATGACAGCCATGATTTGCCGCGCGAAAGATCTGCAATCAAATTGAGCGGCATCTCGTTCAGAAACTGAGACGGTTCAGATGCCAACTCTTCACCATAAACACGCCTTGTAACAGCATGGGTCACGTAAAGATATTTTTCGGCGCGCGTCATTGCGACATAGCAAAGTCGCCGTTCCTCTTCGATGTCCGATGCATCACTGAGCGACCGCGAGTGCGGGAATAACCCGTCTTCCAACCCGACAATGAAAACCAGCGGAAATTCGAGACCTTTGGCCGAGTGCGCGGTCATCAGCGTTACCGGGACGTCTGCTTTGTATTGGTCTGCGTCAGAAACCAGGGCGGAGTGATCGATGAAATCACGCAGGCCCTGGGCTCCCTGCTCGTCGTAATCGACCGCGGCGTTGACGAGCTCTTGCAAGTTTTCCAGCCGCGCTTCAGCTTCGTCGCTGTTTTCAGCCTTGAGAGCGTTTTCGTAACCGGTGCCGATGATGGCCGCCTTGACGAGATCAGAGACGGGAGACGTTGATTGGATCTCACTATCGGCCTCCGTGGCGGTGGGGCTAAGCGGCCCGCCCGCTACCCCGACAGTTCGGGGTCCTGACTCGCTCTCCCCCGGCGCGGCAGACATGTCCGCGTTCCCGGTGTGCGCCGCGAGACCGTTGATAATCCTCTGAAAATTCGCGAGCGCACCCACCGCCCTCGGCGATAACAGCTGGTCGTCTTCGAGCAAGTCACTGATCGCATCCCAAGACGATACGCCCAGCTCGCGCGCGCGCTGCTCGATCTCATCTATAGTCATTTTGCCGATGCCGCGCGGCGGGCTGTTGATGACTCGCTGCAGAGCAATCGAGTCGTGCGGATTCAATGCGAGTTTCAAATACGCGATGATGTCGCGCACTTCCATTCGTTCGTAAAAGGAAAAACCGCCGACGATGTTGTAAGAAATCGAGGCTCGGCGCATCGCTTCTTCGAACACCCGCGACTGCGAATTTGTGCGATACAAAACCGCGGCGCGGATGTCAGGCTCGGCCGCGAGATGTTCCTGAATTTTTCGGGCGACGAAGCGCGCTTCCGATTCGGCGTCCAGCGCCTGGTAATAACGGATCAATTGGCCGCGAGTGTTTTGGGTCCAGAGCGCCTTCTCTTTGCGCTCGACGTTGTGCTTAATCACTCCGCTCGCGACGTCCAGAATGTTCTGGGTCGACCGATAGTTTTCTTCCAGCCGAATCACTTTCGCGGCGGGAAAGTGTTCTTCGAATTGCAAGATGTTTTGGATGTCCGCGCCGCGCCAGCGATAAATCGACTGGTCCGGATCGCCGACGACGCAGATGTTCTGTTGCTTCTCAGTCAATAACCGAATCAAAGCAAATTGAAGGGAATTCGTGTCCTGGTATTCGTCGACCAGGATGTAGCGGAAGCGATCGTTGTACCGGTCCCGCACCTCCGGAACGTCGCGCAGCAGGCGCACCGTCTTAATCAACAAATCGTCAAAATCCAGGGCGTTATTCTTGAACAGGCGTTCTTCGTACAGCGCGAAAACGCGCGCAATCGACGCGCGCCGCTCGTCGATGTACTGGGCTTTCGCGCCAAAGGCTTCGGCGTCTTCGCCTCGATTCTTGGCCGCGCTGATCGCCGCCTGCACCGAGCGCGGAGTCAATTGCTTTTCATCGAGACCGAGATCGCGAATGCAATTTTTCGTGAGCCGAACGGTGTCGTCCTGATCGTAAACCGTGAACGAGCGGCTATAGCCGGCCTGCATTGCTTCGATATCGCGCCGCAGAATGCGAACGCACAAACTGTGAAAGGTCGAAATCAGAGGGGCACTACCAACTTCCAATTCGGCGATGAGTTTGGTGACGCGAGTGCGCATCTCTTCGGCGGCCTTGTTGGTGAAGGTGACGGCGAGAATGTTGCGCGGCCAGATATTGCGCTCGGCGATCAGATAAGCGATGCGATGCGCGATAACCCGGGTCTTGCCTGAACCGGCGCCGGCAAGAATCAGTAAAGGACCTTCGGTGGCTTGCACCGCTTCGCGCTGCTGCTCGTTAAGCTGCTCGAGAAACCGAGTTGTGGGTGAACCAGCAGAGGACATGTGTGATTAGGCATTTAAGCATACGAAATGGGTAGCGGAATCACAACCGCCTCCGTCGCTTTTGTTTAGCTGATCGCTCAGAAACGACAGCGCACTTCGTGACTCCGAGAGTCTGTCTGCATCTGGTTCAGTTTCGAATACTTAAAGTCACCCGATTCAAAGATCCCGGGAACAAAAAAAGAATTGACACACTTCTCGTATTTGGATATGGTGCCGTTGCTCAGACACCTCCGCACGAACTCCCGATAATTCGTGCGCCCCCCAACAGCAAGGTAAACGAATGTACTCTCAATCCATCCCGCAGCGTACGGTTTATCGGGCAGGTCGGAGCTGCAACGCTTTGCACTCGCCAACTGTTTGCGCTGCCCTGTGCCGACCCAACAGGAGTTCCCATGAAATACTCAAAAGCAGAGCACAGCACTCAAGCTCCTCGATCAACCACGAATTACCCGGATAATTTCACGCGCAGACTCAATAGACAACTCCTTCTTGGATTATTGCTTTTGCTTGTCGTGGGGAGAGGGTCTTCGGTTAAGGCCCAAGCATGCACAAATACCGGAGATGGCAGCAGCAGTATCTGGGCACAAATCAAAGATAATTCAACGGGAGCAGTGGTTGCGGATGGCGCTATTCTGCCTCGTTACACTGTGCTCCGTCTTGATTCGATTGCCACGGTTTCAGGGACTTGTCACTCCTGTCCGGAATACAACCGAACCATTAATCACATCGACATCTGGATGGAAGACTCAACCACCGGATGGGATGGCAGCTACAGTGTCGGATACGTAGTTGGAAAGAATCCGGACGGGACGACCGCTTACTATTCCACCCTGGACACCCAAGCCTCGAATTCCAGCGGACCGGCAGGCAGTTCTCTGATGTTTCCCGGCACTTATCACTACAAATTCCAGGCCGCGCTTAACAACGGAGTTTGCGGGGATCTGCCACAACGCACCGATATCCAAACCATTACGGTTTACGTCGACGACACTGGCGACGATAAGAACAATGGTCCTACCACTTGCCATATGAGCGTGGGAGGGCCGATCAATGTGACCAACGGCAACACTTACTTATCCCAAATTGACTATCATCGGCCGGGTTTTGGCGCCGGACTCGAGATCAAGCGCACTTACAACAGTAACCTTCTGCGGGATGCGCTCTTCGGTTACGGCTGGTCGTCGATTCTGGATGAATCAATCGATGCTTATGGAACTACTTTCCTTCGTTTGAACTGGAATGATGGCCGCGCTATCTACTTTTCCCGGCCTACGTCTACGAGCGTGTTTACTCCACAACCGCAGTTAGATTTCCGCGCCCAGATTGTTAAGAACGGCGACGGCACTTACACCCTGACACTCATAGACGGAAGCATTCATCAATTCAGTTCAACCGGAAAGATTCTTTCAATCGCTGATCCCAATAACAACCAAATTGTCTTCACTTATAACGGCAACGGCAAGATATCCGCGATCACGGATGCGGCCGGGCGAGTCATCACGCCGACCTATGCTTCTAATGGAAGAGTGGCCACTTTGAGCGACAGCGTAGGGACCTTCGCCACTTACACCTATGACTGGTGGTGGTCGGTAACTTCAGTAACCTATGCGGATGGCTCGAAATACAATTTTGGTTACGATTCCCAGCACCGCCTGACGAGCATTACCGATGTCCTGGGCAATGTCATCGAATCGCACACGTACGATTCACAGAGCCGAGCTTTAACCTCCGAGGTCGCCGGAAATGGCACAGAAAGGTACACGCTCAGCTATGTCAGCGCTACGGAAACCGATGTGACTGATGCGCTTAACCGCGTAACAAAATACTTCTTTGACAAGAGCAAAGGCCGCAACGTTGTTACGCGTGTCGAAGGCAGTTGCGGCTGCGGAAATTCGCAGATTCAAACCTGGACCTATGATAGCCAGTTGAACCTTACGGCAAAGACGGATGCGCTCAACCACAGCACTACCTATACGTATGATTCAAACGGCAACCAACTCACCCAGACCGACGCCACCGGAACGATCACTTACACTTACAATTCATTGGGCGAGGTATTGACGCAGACCGACCAGATGAGCGGTGTTACCACCAACACTTACGACTCGTATGGGAATCTGTTGACCAGCAAGGATGCGCTGAATAACACAACCACCTTGACTTACGATGGACACGGTCAACTGCTGATCATCACCGATCCGCGCAACAATGCCACGACTCTGACTTACGACACGAACGGGAATCTCACGCGCCGGACCGACACGCTGAACAATCAAACAAATGTCGCCTACAGCGCTCGCGGTCAGGTGACTAGCATCACTAACGCTCTCAGTCAGACGACCAGCTTCGAATATGACCTTTTTGGGCGGCTGAAGAAGGTTACCTATCCCGACGCAAACTTCGTGAGTACCACCTACGATCTCGCCGGACGCCGGACAAAGATCACGGACGCGCGTGGCAACGACACGAACTTCGCCTACGATGCTGCTTATCGGCTGACCAGCGCAACAGACGCGCTGAACCACGCTACGAGCTACGCCTACGATGCGATGTCGAATCTTACGGGCGTGACCGATGCGCTCAATCGCACGACCACCTACGCCTACGATGATTTCAATCGCCTGACGCGGGTGACCTATCCGGAAGCTTCCACCGGGGCGGGCCACCTGCACGAAGACTTTGTTTACGACTCAGCCGGGAATCTCCTCACGAAAACTGATCAGGCCGGAAGAGTAACGAACTTCTGTTACGACAGCGCCAATCGAGTAATCAACTCCACTGATCCGGCGCTGAAGGTAACCAGCTACGAATACAACGCTCGGTCGCAGACGACGGCTGTGGTGGATGCCATCAGTCAGCGTTACGAGTTTGTGTTTGATGCTCTGGGAAATGTGACTCAGGAGAAGAAGGGCACAGCCACGAGGTCGTTTGTTTATGATGCGGCCGGGAATCGCACCCAACGCACCGACTACAGCGGCGCGATCACGAATTACGCTTTCGACGGGCTCAATCGGCTGACAACTACCAGCTATCCCGACACCACCTCGGCAACTTATGGTTACGATGCCCTGTCGCGTTTGACGACCGCCACTAACCCCAGCGGTACTGTTTCGATTGGTTATGACAATCGGGGCCGTCTCAGTTCAGTCACGGACGTCTTTGGACAGGTGGTTGGTTATGGCTATGATCCGAACGGCAACCGCACGCAGTTGACGCTTGGCGGCGCCACCAACGCAACTTATCAATACGATGTTCTGAACCGGCTAACCCAACTGACCGATGCCGCGAGTTTGGCATTCACTTTTGCTTACGACGCGACGAACAAACTGACGTCGCGCACCGCGCCCAATGGCGTCGCCAGCACCTATCAGTATGACGGCCTCAATCGTCTAACGCGGTTGACTCATGCCAAAGGTGCGACGACCGTCGCCGACTTTCAATATCAATTCAACGCCGTCAACAACATCACTCAGATTATCGACGCGGCGGGAACTCACGGCTACAGTTACGACTCGGTTGACCGTTTGACTTCCGCGACGCATCCGAATCAAACAAACGAGAGCTACAGCTATGACGATGTCGGTAATCGAACGGCATCGCAGCAAGGTTCGAGCTACACGTATCAAAGCTTTAACCGTCTCGTCACCGCGAATGGTAATAGTTACGGATACGACCCCAATGGCAACCTGACATCTAAGACCGATGCGACTGGGAGCTGGACCTATGCGTGGGATTATGAGAATCGTTTGAAGCAAGCGGTTCAGAGCGGCGGCGTGACAGTCAACTACAGTTACGACGCGTTGGGTCGCCGGCTTCAGCGCAATGACAGCAACGGTGCGACGATCAAGTTTGTGTACGACGGCGCGGATGTTGTGCGCGATTTGAATACCGACTTAAGCACTGCCGGAGATTATCTGAATGGCCCAGGCATAGACAACAAACTGCGACAAACTGTTGCTGGTACAATTTCTTATTTCATTCAGGATCATTTGGGCACAACGCTCGCCTTCACCGATGCCAGCGGCAGTGTCTCTTCCAGCTTGGTCTACGATTCATTCGGCAATCTAACTAGCGGCTCAGCGTCAACGCGTTACACTTACACAGCTCGGGAAATCGATTCTGGGACGGGCCTCATCTATTACCGCGCTCGCTGGTACGACTCGCAGGTGGGAAGGTTTGTTCAGGAGGACCCGCTTGGATTAGCGGAGGGCATTAATTTTTATTCATACGTGAAAAACGATCCAATTAGATTCATGGATCCCGAAGGTCTGGCCCGCTGCAATCGGTTGCTTGGCGCTTTGGGAGGAGCACTCCTTGGAGCTGGCGCCGGAGGCGTTATTGGAGAAGGGGCAATGGCGCTTGCTGGAGGAGCTGTCGGTACGGCAACAGCGGGGCCCGGACCAGGAACCGGGCTGGGGTTCCTAGTAGGAGGCGCCGCCGGTGTTCCAGTTTCGGTGATAACGGCTGCCGCTGGCGCAGGGGCTGGAACAGTGTTGGGCTACAAGTATTGCGCTCACGACGATGTCATGCCGGCGCCGAGAGCCATTCCGACTTGTGATGATCCGCCAAAAGTTACTCCACTTCCGCCGCCGCCTCCTGACGGCGAGCAAACCTGTGCGCGGCTTAGGGATTTGTGTTTAGAGCGCCCATGGCAACCTGGTTGGAACCGTAAGAGATTTGGACCTAGGAAGGATTGTGGGTCGTGCTACAGACAATGCAAACTTAACCACGGGGTATGGCCTTTTGATAGATGCCCGATTTTCCACAATTGAGAACTTATGATAACGAAATCTGAATTCAACCAAATCCAGCAGCAAATTGTGTCAGCGTGGCATTGTGGCAATTTCCCAGAAGCATTTGCTGCAATAGACCGAGTTTTGAAGAACGGGAATGCCGAAATGAAGGGAACATGCCTATTTTATCGAGCGATGATCCAAGAAAGTCGCGGCGACTGGGAGAGTGTGAGACAAGACTGCCTAAAAGGTATGAAATATGCGAAGCCTGGGTTCTTGCGGTATCAGTTAGAGCAAATGATGGGCACTTATTACGAACAGCAACGGATTCCTGAAGAGGCGATCAAATGGTATCGAAGAGCGCTCGTCACTTGCGATGAAGGCGATCAGTTCTCAGGCCATAAGAGTTTAGTATCGTTCATTAGGCTTAGCGGCCAAGAACTTTCTCAAACTGATGAACGGTTGGTAGCCAAGGTGACGAGTAAAGCTTGGCGCGTTCTAGGAGTTCCCGGAAACCCGGATCTAAGCAACCTCCCTGCGACGATTGGAAAATTGTCAGAGCATTTTTCCAAACTTGTGACGACGATTACTGAGGACAATTAAAACCGAAATTCGGGGTCAGGCTTGCGATTTTGCTCGCCAATACTGGCAATATTGCGATCAGGAATGGGTCGCCAATGGATTAAACAATTCAATCGCCGACCTGGCATTTGGCTTCTCGGATTTGCTAAGAGTAGGCAGTGGCTTAGGGCAAGCGATCTATTCACCCGATGAAAACGGTTACGGCCGCGCGGCCCTTGCACTGCAAGATGTGACCTTGGGAATCTCCTCACGAAAACTGATCAGGCCGGAAGAGTAACGAACTTCTGTTACGACAACGCCAATCGAGTAATCAACTCGATTGATCCCGCCCTGAAAGTCACGAGCTACGAATACAACGGGCGATCGCAGATGACGGCCGTGGTGGATGCCATCAGTCAGCGTTACGAGTTCGTTTTTGATGCCCTGGGCCGCGTGACTCAGGAGAAGAAAGGCACCGCAACCAGGTCGTTTCTTTATGATGCGGCCGGAATCGCACCCAACGCACCGACTACAGCGGCGCGATCACGAATTACGCTTTCGACGGGCTCAATCGGCTGACAACTACCAGCTATCCCG